>Ga0180222_1000356_pt1 | contig 69807 bp, 76 predicted proteins | sample eDN5th37CKraftOP_FD_151336 | JGI IMG/M metagenome (GOLD analysis project Ga0180222, IMG submission 151336) | Enriched Organic Plus compost microbial communities from Emeryville, California, USA - eDNA 5th pass 37_C Kraft OP (version 2) (version 2) ... | reverse complement strand
AAATGGACAGATCCTGGGAAGAGCACCCCTCACAGGGGCCAGGCGATTCATGAGTCACACTCAGCCAGGACGGCGACACCGATCCTGTCAGCCAGCACCGGGCCAGCCGTGTAAAGACTTACAGGCGTTTCAAGGGGCTCACCTCAGGGTCTCTTGCGTACTATGCGCCGTGAAGTTCCTGCATTCTCTTGGAAGTGAAGTTGCATGGTCCCACGCACCGCGCCGGCGCCACGCCGCCGCTACGTCAGCATTACGGACGCCGCCGAATATCTCGGTGTCACGGATCGCACCATCCGCGCCATGATCACAGACGGCAGGCTCACCGGATACCGCAACGGGCGCAAGCTGGTCAGGCTGGACCTCAACGAGATAGATGCCCGCATGGAGGCGTTCGGCGGTGATGTCTAGCCGACAAACAGGTCGCCCTGTTCGGGTTCCGGTTCCGGCAGCTCGTCAGGTTCGATGATCGGAAAAGGGTATTGGTCGTTTAGCTTCGTTAGATTTCCGTCTCGGGTGTAGAGGCGCGCGCAGTTGAACAGCTCGGCACTGGCGAGCACGCTCGCATCCGCCCCCTTCAGTTCATGTGTCACCGCAAGTTGTGCCGCCCGCTTTGCGACCCGCTCGGACAGATCAATAACGATGTATTGGGTCGCCATGATCCAGTCCAAGGCGCGCTTGACCCTGTCGTCTCGTTCTGCGGCAGAAACATCGTCGGAAACGCTTCTGACGTTCGGCGCCCCGGCTATCTCGGCGATGACGATGGCGGGCAGAACGATCTGATGCCGAGTGTTGTGGCCGTCCAGTAGGTACTTGGCGCGCTCGGTGCGGTCTGGGTCCTGATCCAGGAGCAAGTCCAGGATGACGGACGTGTCGACCGCGACGCGCGGCAAGCGGTCAGTCACGCTGACCCCTCACCCAATCCACTGGGTCAGCCCCATCTGTCCAGTCGGGGCCAAGTAGGCCGCGCCCATCTTCTGCGCTGGCTGGCTCAATCGGGTCGACCGGCACGATGCCTTCCACGGTGACCTTGATCGCCCGGCCTCCGGTGTCGCGTTCTACTTCGCCCCAGACCTCAACTTGCATCTCTAGGTACGCCTTCATCCGGTCGGCAGTATTACGGTCGAACAGCAGCTCGACAGTCTCGTGGGTATGTACGTCTCGCAGACCCGCCGAGCGCCGACTCTTGGCCACATCGTTCGTGTAGCGGTAGAGGACGCCCCGTACCGAACCCAACGATCTGTACTCCGCAGCCAAAGCCTTTTCTGCGTTCGCCTGAATGACGCCGTCGATGCGTTCGACCATCGAGTCGATGGACACGCGGACGCCCTCGACGCCTCTCTTGCTCGACACCTTGCCCAGGTCCACCACAGCGGCGAGCGCGCCCCGTCCCCAGCCATCGGGCAGCGCAGCCGATCCGTGAAGCTGCCGGAGGCCATCGCGGAGAATGACAACCGACTCAGACGACGGCGACCTCACAGACACATGTGCGCTGCCAGTCGACAGCTCGGCCAATTCCAGGCGCGGCGAATCGTCATCGCTCAGCGAGGCGACGAGCTTCTCGACCGCAACGATGGCGTCTGCGACGGCTCGGGGGTCGATGCCGCGCTCGCCGTCCAGATCCACAGTGATGTCACCATCACGCGCACCGGCAGCCATCTCTCACTCACCTCCCGCCTGGACCAAATGATGCAACAAGTGTGACGGGAGTGTCTGACTAATAAGTCGGAGCGGGGCCGATCCCAGGCACGAGACCCGTTATGTCGTGTGTCTCCGTGACCCTCCGCAGGGGAGTGCAGATAGCCCACGTTTAGCCCACAGGCTTGAGACTGATATTGAAAAGTGCCCCTGACCAGGCAAAAGTGTGGTGCGCGATACTGGGATTGAACCAGTATCAATAAACATTCCGGGCGATTCTCTGATCTGCATCAACAGGCGTTTTACCTGCTGACATGAAAAACAGTACCGCTAGACAGCAATGGACGCAAGTACCCACTGATGTAACCTCTTATTGCACGTTTATTGCACGACAGGGGATACGGTGGCGCGCAGCCGACGCAGCTTCGGGCGGATCCGCAAACTGCCCTCGGGCAGATACCAGGCTGCGTATCAAGGGCCAGACCTCCGAGTCCACAAAGCCGAGCACACCTTCGCCGCCAAAGTCGACGCCGAAGCATGGCTGACCGACCGGCGACGTGAGATCGACCGCGAACTGTGGTCGCCGCCTGCGCCGGCGGAAAAGGTGAAGACAAAGAAGCGCGCTGAGGTCACGTTCGCCGACTACGCGCAGACTTGGGTGGACACCCGCCTGGTCAAGGGGAGGCCGCTCCGGCCGCGCACACGAGCCCACTACCTGCAGCTGCTCGACCAGCACATCAACCCGACGTTCGGGACCATGGCGGTGCGTGACATCACCGGGGAAGCGGTCGACCGCTGGTATGCGAGGACGGCTGTCGACACCCCAACGGTGCGCGCCCACAGCTACAGCCTCCTGCGGACCATCTTGGAGACCGCTCGCACGCGCGACAAACTCATCGAGGTCAACCCGTGCGCGATTGTCGGTGCGGGGTCCGCTGACCGACGGATCAAGCCGAAACCGCTCACCATTGACCAGTTACACACCCTCGTTGTCGAGATGCCTGAGCATCTCCGGGCCATGGTGTTGCTCGGCTGCTGGACAGCCCTGCGGTTCGGTGAACTCGTCGAGTTGCGTCGCGCCGATATAGACATCGAGGGTCAGGTGGTCATGGTGCGCCGGGCCGCGGTGCGCGTCGACAAGGGTTGGGTCGTGGGCGCCCCCAAATCGGAGGCAGGCCGGCGAGACGTTGCCATACCGCCGAACATCATGCCCGTCATCCAGCAGCATCTGGACAACTATGTTGGCCCGGAACCGGATTCGTTGATGTTCCCCGCCAAGAGTGGCGGGCATATGCAACCGTCCACGCTCTACCGCCACTTTTACAAAGCACGTAAGGCCGCGCGACGCCCCGATCTGCGGTGGCATGATCTGCGGCACAGCGGCGCCGTTCTGGCCGCCCAAGCAGGTGCCACACTCGCCGAACTCATGCAGCGCCTTGGTCATTCGACGCCGCAGGCCGCGATGCGCTACCAGCACGCCGCAGCCGGTCGGGATCGCCTGATCGCGGAGAAGATGGCCCGTTTCGCCGCGCAGGCCGGGACGTCCGACGATTCGGGCGACACGCCGGCCACCTAGGTTGTCTGCCGTCCACTGTTGGCATCCGGTGGTATCTTTACGGTACTGCGATACATCGCAGTCGGCATGGACACCCCGAGTTTCGGGGGACCTGCTCGGTCGCTAGACGCGATGTCTATGCGATTCACCCGGAGGGTGAGTGCGTCTGTTCTGACGTATCGACGCAGGCCGCGCGACGCCAAAGGCCGTAGTCCCTGACTACGCACGCGTTTCTTTGGAGTCGCTATCAATGTCCACATCTAACCCTGACATCGTTCCTGACGTCGACATCGCCGGTGCGGCAGCGGAACTCAACACGTCTACAAAGTTCATTCGGCGTCGAATCGCTGACGGCACCCTCCCGGCCTACCGGATCAAGGGATCCCGTTTCATCAGAATCCGGCGGTCCGACCTTGAGGCGCTCAAGCAGCCCTTCGGCGGTGCGGCCTGATGTCGAAAACAAGAGTGCCGGCCCCGCAACTGGACCGGCACCCTCAACGAGACCTCACCCTCGCCGAAAAGTCTACCCGCCTGTGGCGACCGCAAGACGGCTACGCGCCGCCGGACCCCGAGGATCGGCGCGAGGCCGAGCTCCTGGCCGAGCTACGCAAACTCGGCTACACCATCGCCGTCCGATGCCTGGCCTGCGGGCATCCGCTGACTCATCCGAAGTCGGTTGCTCGGTTCATCGGACCTCGCTGCGCGGCGAAGGGGGAGGGCCGATGAGCTCGCAGGTGTCGTGGTGGGAGTGCCACCTGTTCATTGAACGTCTTGTTGCCCAGGCGAATTACAGTTCAATCCCTGTCGCCGGTACGCCAGAGTGGGTCGCGCTGTGTGACGGGGATCCGCGTAAGCTGCTGGCCCTCGCGCAGTTTGGTGTGCATCACGCATTGCGTGTCGAGACGGCCCAGGAGGCTGCATCTGAGGCTTCGCGAGCCATTGCGGACAGCGCCGACTGGCCCGCGTTGGCGCGTCGGGTCGGCCAAGGCCGCGGCCGCGCGTACATCCCTCGGCGGGACGAGGGGGCGGCGTGACGCCCGACAGGACCGACGAATACCTCGAGATGATCGCCGAGGAGAACCTGAACGGCGCCGAAGTGCTCGATGCTGTCGAGGAATTCCTCGCCCGGTTCGTGTCGTACCCGAGTGAGCACGCCCGTGTTGCGCACGTGTTGTGGATCGTTCATGCGTGGCTGATGGACTGTTGGGAGTCCACACCGCGGATCGCGTTCCTGTCGCCCGAGCCGGGGTCGGGGAAGTCGAGGGCACTGGAGGTCACTGAGCCGTTGGTGCCCAGGCCGGTGCACGCGGTGAACACCACCCCGGCCTACCTGTTCCGCAAGGTGTCCGACGTGGACGGGCGCCCGACCATCCTGTTCGACGAGATCGACACGGTGTTCGGGCCGAAGGCTCGGGACAACGAGGACATTCGCGGGATGCTCAATGCGGGTCACCGTAAGGGCGCGATGGCCGGCCGCTGCGTGGTGCGAGGCAAGGTTGTCGAGACCGAGGAGCTGCCGGCGTATTGCGCGGTCGCACTGGCTGGTCTTGATGATCTGCCTGACACGATCAGGTCGCGCTCGGTCGTGGTTCGTATGCGTCGGCGGGCCCCCGGTGAGCACGTCGAGCCGTGGCGGCCGAGGGTCAATCATCCCGAGGCTTACGCGCTGCGGGACAGGATCGCCGCGTGGGTGGCCTCAGAGGCCGTCATCGACCGTTTGGCCGGTGACTACTGGCCCGAGATACCCGAGCAGGTCACCGACCGTGACGCCGATGTTTGGGAAGCACTGCTCGCGGTGGCCGACCTGGCTGGTGGAGACTGGCCGCAGCGTGCCCGTGGAGCGGCTGTAGCACTTGTAGCGGCATCCCGGGAACGCCCGCCCAGTGTGGGTGTGCTGCTTCTGCGTGACATTCGGACTGCGTTCGCGGAGGCCGGGGCCGACGAGTTGACCACCGAGCGACTGCTGGCTGTCCTGAACTCGATGGAAGAGTCGCCCTGGTCGACCATTCGCCGCGGTGAACCGCTCGACAGTCGCGGCCTGTCCCAGCGCCTCGGCAAGTACGGCATCGGCTCCAAGCTCCACGTCGGTGGCCGGGGCTTGCGCGGCTACACCAAAGCCCAGTTCCTCGACGCGTGGTCTCGGTACCTCCCCGACGAATCCGCTACATCCGCTACACCCGCTATCTCCGCAGGTCACAGCCCTGACCCATCCGCTACAGGTGGAGCAGGTGGAGCAGATCATCTGCTACACGACCCTGGCTCTGCTCCACAGGATTTCGACGAAACCGCAGGTCAGATGGCATGTGGAGCACGTGGAGCGGATGTAGCGGATAGATCGCAGGGCACCCCTGCATATCGCTGTGGGTGCGGTGTCGAACTCAAGCGTCCCGAGTCCGTGGCGCGCGGCTGCTGCGCCGAGTGCGCGCTGCTTGAGAAAGGGGTCTCCAATGCCTAACCGACCGCATACAGACCAACACGACCGGGATCGCCTCGACGACGGCGGCCTGGCCCTCGACACCGAACCGGCCCACGACGACGACACCGAGGACACGAATTGACCGACGACAATATCCGCCACCTGGGCCACGTCGAGCCGCCCGCCTTCCCGCTGATGGACTCCACCCGCGAGATCAGCAACGCCGAATACCACCGCGACATTCAGGACAACCTCGGCTACGTCGAGCCGTATCTCTCCGAGGTGGACAACTGGTGCTCCATGCCAGTCCGCGTCAGTCACAACACCGCCGCAGGCTGGCACATCGAACTCGGCCCCTACGACCTCGACCGCGCCGACATCGAGCTACTCCGTCGAGCTATCGCCGCCTATGACAGGGCGGCCGGCCGGTGAGCGCCGACATGCTCGCCGCGCTCCTCGGCGCGCTGCGCGTCCCCGAACTGGCCGGGGCCGCCTGCGTCGGCCGCGCGCGCCTGTTCGACCCGCCGGCCGAGCGTGAGCCCGCCGCCGACGTCGCGTTCCGGCACCGCCAGGCGCTGGCCCTGTGTCGCGTCTGCCGCGCGCTCGACGCGTGCGGCGAATGGTTCAACTCCCTGCCCGCTCACGAGCGGCCTCAGGGCGTCATCGGCGGCCAGGTGCACCTGCCGCTGGTCGGCCAATCCAAGAAGAGAAAGGAACCCGCATGACCACCGACAACAACTCCGAGCTGATCGCGGCCGTGGTGCCCAGGGCCGTCGACCTGCGCCGAGCCGCAGCGCTGATCCGGCACACCGACCCGGAGCGGTTCGACGTCCGCGGTGTCGGCGCGATCGTGGCCGAGATCAAGGGCGACCTGCGTTACATCCAAGCCCTGACCGCCCTGGCTGTCGTCGCACGCGAGGTCAACACCCGCGTCTGCGTGCCGTTGGACTCCCCGCAGGGGCAGGCCGGACTCGAAGCACTCATCAACCGTTACGCCGCAATGGAACACGAAGGGAGCACGCACAATGAGTGACGCTGACACCACCCCGGTCGAGGACGCCGTGGCCGAGGACACCGTGCGCCGGGACCTATCGGCAGGTGAACGATTTCGTTCACCTGAGCCCGAGCCTGAGCCGGTGGACGAGGTTGAGGATCAGCAGGAGTCGAGCAACGCTGAGGCAGCGAAATACCGCCGAAAGCTGCGAGAAACCGAGGGGCAGCTTGAGCAGGCCCGCACCCAGTTGGAGGCACTTCAGCGCCAGCACGTGGAATCTCTGCTCGCCGCAACGGGAGTCCGACCCGACGCCGTGTGGGCGGTGGCCGATCTGGTGGACCTGGTGGCCGAGGACGGCACGGTGAGCGCCGAAGCGGTTGCGGCAGCGGTGGAGACGGCGCGGCAGAAGTTCGGGATCGCACCGATCAGCAAGGGCGTGCACGTGCCCGGCGCGGGCAAAGCACCAAGCGGGCCGCCACGTTCGACGTTGGCGGACGCGTTCCGGCCCCGCGGCGCAGTATGATTGGCGGTGTCCGGGGTGATGCGCCCAGGTGGCGTACCCCCGGCACCGTTCCCGCCAGGTGCGGGTCTCGGCAGCGCCCAGGTGGCCGCCGCGACAACACTTCCTGTTGATTCGCCGCGGCCTGCGCGCCGCAGAAAGTGAGCCAGCACAATGGCATTCACCCACACCACTACCAGTTCGGCTGCCGCGTGGCGGCCGGACCTGTTCACGTTCGAGCCGAAAGACGTTCTGCCCGACGCGGTCATCCTTCAGCACACCACCGTCGCCGGGGAGATTCAGGGCGACCAGCCCGCCCTGCGGGTGGCGTACGCCGTCGACGACACCGCCGACTTCGTGGCAGAGGGCGACCCGATCGACGAGTCGGAGCCGCAGCTGGCAGAGGCCGTCGTCGTCACCCGCAAGATCGCGCAACTGATCCGGCTGTCGCGCGAGCAGTACGGCCAGGCCGGCACCGCCGAGGAGCTCGCGCGCTCGGTCGCACGGGCGATCACCCGCAAGGCCGACAACGCTCTGCTGGCCCAGGCTGCCCCGGTCGGGCCGGAGACCGCGCCCGTGCCCGGTCTGGTCAACTGGCCCGGCATCACCGACGTCGGAGAGATCGGCGACGACCTCGACGACCTCATCGACCTCGAGGCCGAGGTCCGAGCCAACGGCGCCAACCCGACCGCGTGGATCCTGGCTCCGACGACCTGGGCGCACCTGCGCAAGCTGCGCACCGGCGACACGTCCAACGTCAGCCTGCTCGGTGCAGGCACCGATGACAGCGAACCGCGACTGCTGTCGATCCCGCTCTTCGTGAACAACGAGCTGCCCGCGGGCTCGGGCGTGTTGATCGACAAGTCTGCGGTCATCTCGGCGGTGTCGCCGCTGGAGATCGCCACATCCACCGATCAGTATTTCGCCTCGGACTCTGTTGCGGTGCGGGCGACCATGCGGACCGGGCACACCATCCCGCGCCCGGATCGCATCGGCGTCTTCAGGATCGACACCGGGAGCTGATTGAGGCCGGGCAGCGCGCCGGGCTGTCTTTACTCCTTTCTCCGGCCCGCGCAGCGCACCCACGGTCGGTGGTCGGGCTCGGTGGCACACGACGCCGCGCCGACGACCTCGACCACCGGGCACCAGCTCGGCGGCCATCCTTACCGCCGAGCTGGTGCCCACCACCCCAGGCACCCAGCCCCTCCCGGGGGGCCGGATCCGCACCTCAGGGCATAGGCGGCATATCTCCCCGCAAGCCCAACGAATCGACCTATCAGGAGGCCCCACGATGGCTGACGACCGCATTCCTCAGGCCCCTCGTGGCCTCAAGACCGCTGGTAAACGGCTTTGGCGCACGACGCTGGAGGCGTTCGAGCTGACCGAGCACGAGCTGTCTCTGCTGCGAGAAGCGTGCCGAAATGTGGACCTACTCGACGATTTGCAGGCCGTAATCGACCGCGAAGGCGTCCTCGATGAGTCGCCCCAGGGCCGCCGCGCGCACCCGGCCGTCGTCGAGCTGCGGCAGCAGCGCCTGGTGTTCGCGCGCCTGGTCGCCCAGCTCGGTATCCCCGTCGACGAAGAGGACGGGCCCCGGGGTGGCCGCCGCGGTAGGGGGCGGTCGTGAGGCCCCGTCGTCGGCCGGCCCCGGCGTCGGTGGACGTGAACCGCTTCGACGGCCGGCAGTGCCGAACCGCGGTCGAGTGGAAAGCGGCATTCGACCAGTGGCTGGCGGCGCGGGAGGACTGGCTCACCGAGGCCGGGTTGCTCGATCACCAGTCACCGGCCGTCGTCGTGGGGCACTGCCCGTTCGACGAGGCTCTGATCTAGCCGAGGAGCGCCAAAAAGTCCCGGGCGCGCCTGGGCGGGGATATGCATTCCGGGCACTTACGGTCCGAATATGCAACCAGATCCTGCCTACACCGTGATCATGACCCAGACCATCAAGGCGAGTCGCCTCACAGAAGCCACCGGCTATGGTCCGCTGTTCATCGACGACAATTCGCCCCAGAGCGGCTGTAATGGCCCGGCGACGTTCGCCCGCAGGGTGAAGTTGAAGGAGTACTGGGCGCAAGATATTGACCGGTCACAGATCGTGGTCGAGTTCTGCGACGGCACAGGCGTCAGGGTGTTTGACCTGAATGACGACGTGGTGGTCCACAACATCCTTCCGGGCACCGATTTGCGTTCGTGATCCGACGGGGACCGGGGGGAGCCCCCTCCACCCCTTGGGTCTCGGGCACGCAGGGCATAGCGTCTCGCGGTCCGTACGGATTTCGGACCCTTTCGGGTGGCCCAGCTCCTGCACCGCTTCAGGGCGCGCTGTGGATTTTCGGCCCTGTGTGTGCAAGCCGCCTATGCCTCGAGGTGCGACTTCTGCCGGGGGGAGGGATGGGCTGCCTGGGGGTGTCAGATCACCCCGACACACTCGTGGCATGGACGACGACGCCGAGCTGACGGCGGCCGAGCGGCTGCTGCTGGTGAGGCTGTACGTCGCGTCGGCTGGACAGGCGGGGTGCAGGCGGACGCCCTACGGGCGGCTGTGGCTTGACCCCGCTCCCCAAACGACCCCCGGACCGCGCCACGCTAAACCGGATCACGCCCACGACTTGTAGACCACCCGAGAATCGGGCAGTCTTTCGTGGTGGGGCACCCGTCGTGGTTGATCAGGCCTTGCGGCGGGTGGCCCCCCGGCCGTTCGGGGGGACTATGGCTTCCGGCGCGCTGCTGGTTAACGTCGGGCGAGCGCAGAAGACGACGGTCAGAAGGGCCGGACTTAGATCGACTCGACGACGCGCGCGGCGACCTCAAGTGCGTGTACTGCTCGCGCCGGCTCGTTCCAGCCGACACCGCAGCGGGTGCCGTTCTCGTCGGGGACAGTGGTGGCGACCGCGTGTGCACGGGCACGCAGGTTCTGGGCGATGTCGTCGGCGTGGAGTGCGTCGAAGGCGACCGCGACCGCGACTGCCTTGGCGTCGTTCCAGGTCATGCCGGAGAAGGCGCTTTCCGCATGCAGCGCTGAGGCCAGCAGTTGCAGCGTCTCGCGAAGTTCCGGCGCGCCGCCGCCGAGGAGATCGCAGGGCACACGCACGATCAGTTCGTAGGCGGCAGTTTCAGGGTCGGCGGGCTGGTCCGGCACGGTGTAGGAGTCGGTGCTCACGCGACCACCTCGTCGGCGCGCAGCAGTTCCAGCGCCCGGCGCAGGTCGCGGGTCACGCCGACGTCGTCGAGCAACGCACCGATCTCCGGGCGGATGCGGGCGATGGTGGCCAGTGCGTCGGCGGCCTGGCCGATCAGGCGGGCAACCTCGCCGCTGGCCTCGATGGGGTCGATGATCTCGCGCCGGATCGCCTCATCGCGGGTGGTGTAGGTGCGTGTGGCTGACTCGGTGCTGGGTGAGTCGAAGGTGAGTGGTGTGGCCATGGCGCGCGGTCTTCCTTCCGGCGCCCGGAAGGCTTATTGCATGTTTATTGCACGACCGCAGTTAGTTGGCTTCAGATACCTACTCTGACCTGCAGAGAGTGTGGTGCGCGATACTGGGATTGAACCAGTGACCTCTTCCGTGTCAGGGAAGCGCTCTCCCGCTGAGCTAATCGCGCCGGGTCTTCTTGAGGTGGAGACGGGAATCGAACCCGTGTGCACGGCTTTGCAGGCCGTTGCCTCACCACTCGGCCACTCCACCGTTGGGGTTGATGCCGCTACACCCTCGAGCGGATGACGGGATTCGAACCCGCGACCCTCACCTTGGCAAGGTGATGCGCTACCAACTGCGCTACATCCGCGTGCTACGAGCGAGATCGTCGCCCGTTGCGAAGCACGACAATAGTCGACGGTGGAGCGGCTACACAAATCCCGACGTTTGCCGGTGCGTCGCGACCTAAAACCGCAGGTGAGACGCCTGCGGCGGATCGGCCCGCGACGGCCGTCCCCGCCGGATGTGACGTCCGTCTCATCTTGGTGCGCCACCGGCTCGCGGCGCCCCGGTCCGGTAGACCCGGTCCGCCGCCTCGACCCGGTCGCGACGGGCGGATTCGGGTACCGCGCCGACGCGTGCTAGTCTTCGACGTCGTTCGGCCATCCGGCCGACTCCCTCGGTCTCGTAGCTCAGTGGGAGAGCGTCCGCCTCACACGCGGAAGGTCGCTGGTTCGAACCCAGCCGGGACCACCCTTCACCGCTTCGCGGCAGTGCCGCCGGTCGGCCGCCATCTCACCTTCGTCTCAGCGCCCTCAATTCCCGGGTGCGCCGGAGGAATCCCGACTCTGCGAAACCCACTCCGCGTGGACTCCGTTGCGCGCACCGACGTGGATCTTGATGACGGTCGAGGCTCCGCTTGGCAACGGTTGAGCAACGGCGTTGGCCGCGGCTCGCGAAATCCGCTGTGATTGAACAATGTCCGAAAACGTCGGCGTAGACCCCGATTTCATGCCGAACTGGTCACCGTTTGGACACGGTGCGGTGCGGCGTGGTGCGTCGGCGGCTATCGGCTGCTGATATTGACGCGGTCGATTAAAGGCGACCCGACTTCTGGCATGCAGAGCCTGCTGCCTCGGTTGGACACATGTGAGCGTGAAATGAAGGGATCAACGTCGATGACGGCTAAGAGAGTCAACATCGCGGCAGTTGTCGGGGCTGGGTTGTGCGGGGTAGCCATGGCGTTGAGCCCGGCCGCAGTGGCCGGCGGCTACGACTGTGTCGAGACGGCATCCGGTACGGCGCCTGCCGGCGCACCCGTGGGTGCGGGCGGCGCGCTGTGCGCTCCCGTCACCGACATGGCCGGCCCGGTGCCGATGGCCTTCCCCGGGCCGCCCCCGGTCGCGCCGCCGCCGGTGGTGCCGCCGGTCGCGCCGCCGCCCGTGGTCCCGCCGGTCGCGCCGCCGCCGGTCGTGCCCCCGGTGGTGCCGCCGCCCGCCGCGCCGCCGATCATCCCGCCGCCCGCCGCGGCCCCGATCGTGCCCGCGGCAGCCGGGGTACCGGTGGCTCCCGCGGCGCCGCTCACCACCATGGGCGGTTACGGCGGTAAGGGTGTCGTCGTCGAGACGGTGCCGGAAGGCGCGCCCGCCCCGGGCGAGCCGATCCTGCCCGGCCCCAACGGCTGACGCGGAACATTCGGGATCTGGCCCGGCGGCATTGCTATGCCGCCGGGCCAATTTCGGTGTGTGTCCGGGAATCTGAGGGTCGTGTCCGAACCGTGACGCACTAGCAACCGAATTGGTCGCGGGCAGTGTGGCTTTCGCGTCACTGCCCCCATAGGCTTATTGACAGCGTTGTAATTTCAAGGGAGTCAATAAGATTGCGTGGCGTAGTCCGCAGCCTTCTCGCTGCGATAGTGGTCACCACCGGCGTGGTCGCCCTCCCCATCGAGGAGGCCTCCCTGGAGGTGAGCTCCACGGCGGTGAACTCGTCGCTTGGCAGCGCCATCGCGTCGATCGCACCGGTGGAGGGTCAGGTCGTCGGTGTGTTCCACCCCGTGGTCGTGACCTTCAAACTGCCCGTCGGTGACCGGTCGATCGCCGAACGACTGCTGGACATCAGATCTGAGCCCGCCATGACCGGGCGCTACGAATGGCAGGACGCCAAGACCGTGCACTGGGTGCCCGACCAGTTCTGGCCCGCCCACAGCACCATCGCGCTGTCGGTGGGCGGCATCAAGACCACCATGGTCACCGGTCCCGCCGTCGTCGGCGTCGCCAACATCGCCGACCACACCTTCACCGTGACCGTCGACGGTGTGGCGCCGGAGCATCTCCCTGCCCCGCACCACCGTCCGTTCTTCGGCCAGCCCGGCGTGTTCCCGGCGACGATGGGCAGACCCGAGTACCCGACACCGATCGGCACCTACAGCGTGCTCGCCAAAGAGCGTGACGTGAAAATGGATTCGAGCAGCGTCGGCATCCCCGTCGACTCACCCGACGGCTATCTGCTCGACGTCGAATGGGCGGTGCGCATCACCCAGCGCGGCATCTTCGTGCACTCGGCCCCGTGGGCCGTCAACGTCCTCGGCCACGAGAACACCAGCCACGGCTGCATCAGCCTCAGCCCCGAAGACGCCGAGTGGTACTTCAACACCGTCAACGTCGGCGACCCGGTCATCGTGCAGGAGAACAGCCTCGAGGTGCCGCGCCCGGTCGAGGAGGCCCCGCCGCCACCGCCGCCGCCACCGCCGGCGTCGCAGCTGCCTCCGGAGATCCTCGACGATCCAGGTCGCAATCCCGAAGTGCCGCGGGTGATCTCGCGATAGGTCAGGATTTCTCCGCCTGTGACTTCTCGACGAGGTCGGTCGCGATTCGGACCAACGGCACGTTGGAGTCCTGCGACAGCCGGCGCAGCAGGTCGAAGGCCTGCACCGCGTCGACGCCGTAGCGTTCCATGATCATGCCCTTGGCCTGACCGATGATGTCGCGACTGGCCAGCGCCAGGCGGAACTGCTCGTCGCGGCGCGCGGCGTTCCACGCCACCGACGAGTGCGCGGCGAACACCTGACCGATGGTGCGCGACTGCTCGCCGAACGCACCCGGCTGTTCGGAGTACACGTTCAGCGCGCCCATCGCCTCGCCCTCGATGAACAGCTGGAACGCCATGATCGACCGAATCGGTGTCTCCGCCAAGGCATCCTGGCGATACAGCGGGAAGCGGTCGTCGGTCTGAAGATCGGCGACGTGCACCACCTTCTCGTCCCACGCCGCGGTCAGGCACGGCCCCTGCTGATGGCGCTGCTGGATCTTGTCCAACAGCATCGGATACAGGTGGGTGGCCGCCGGGGTCTCAACGGTTTTCGACCTGCGGGTCACCGTGATTCCCGCGTACTGGGCGCCGGGCACCTCGATCGCGGCGTGCTCGGCCAGTTCGGCGATCACCGTGCCGGCGTCGGGCCGGCTGTAGAGCCCGCGGACCAGCTCCGCGATGCGCAGATGCGTCGATTCGTCAGGGCCGGGGACCGCCATCCCCGCAGGCTACGCGCTCACAGGGCCCGCAGGTACCGATCCGTGACGATCCGCTGCACCAGCGACGTCACCGGCGAACCCAGCCTGCTCCACCACGTCGCGTGCCGGGAGAACGCGGTCACCACCGCCCGCACCTGCTGCGAGGCCGGGTCGTAGGTCACCAGGAACAGCTCCTCGCCGGACTCCGCGTGCCCCGGCAGGGTGCCGTAGGCGAAACCGCGCCGGTCGGGCTCGTCGACGACGTAGACCACCCGGCACGGCGCCGCGATCGGACCCAGATGCACGAGCACCTCCGAACCCACCGCGGCGATCTCCGTCGTCGCCTCCACCCGGATCCCCGCGCCGCGCAACATGCCCCACCGCATCCCGGCCTCGGCGGCCCGCTCGAACCGCTGCCGGCCCCGTCCGATCACCGCCGACTTGCGCACATGGTGATACCCGTCCGGCAGCGTCCCCGCGGTGGCGCCCACCTCCGGATACGTCAACGACAACGCGGCGAGATCACTGAGCCTCATACCGGGAGACTCTCCCACCCCCGGCGTACCGTCGGGACCATGACCACGGCAGTCGCATCCGGCACGTTCAACATCGGCGACCTCACCGTCAACCGCCTCGGGTTCGGCGCGATGCGGATCACCGGCACGGGGGTCTGGGGGCCGCCGCAGGACCGCGACGAGTGCCTTCGCGTGCTGCGCCGCGCCGTCGACCTCGGGGTCAACTTCATCGACACCGCCGACTCCTACGGGCCCTACGTCTCCGAGGAGCTCATCCGAGAGGCCCTACACCCGTACGACGGCGTCGTCGCCACCAAGGCCGGCCTGCTGCGCATCGGGCCCGACGAGTGGCGCCCGCTCGGCTTCCCGGACTACCTGCGCCAGGAGTGCGAGATGAGCCTGCGCCGCCTCGGCGTGGACACCATCGACCTGTTCCAGCTGCACCGCATCGACCCGAAGTTCCCGCTCGAGGACCAGGTCGGCGAGCTGCTGTCGCTGCAGCAGGAGGGCAAGATCCGCCACATCGGCCTCTCTGAGATCACCGTCGAGCAACTCGACGCCGCCCAGAAGGTCGCCCCGATCGCCACGGTGCAGAACATGTACAACCTCACCGCCCGCACCGCCGAGCCGCTGCTGGAGGTCTGCGAGGCCCGCGGCATCGGGTTCATCCCGTGGTTCCCGCTGGCGGCCGGGCCGCTGGCCGCGCCCGACGGGCCGCTGCAGCGCATCGCCGCCGACCACGGCGCCACCGCCTCCCAGCTCGCGCTGGCCTGGCTGCTCAAACGGTCCCCGGTGATGCTGCCCATCCCGGGCACCTCCAAGGTGGCCCACCTCGAGGAGAACGTGGCCGCCGCGGCGATCGAACTGTCCGACGCCGAGTTCGAGACCCTGAGCAACGCCGGATCCGCCGGCTGACAGGCCACCCAATACGGTGGTCCGGTGGGCACCGACAGCACCAGCGACGTGACAACTCATCCCGGCGGCGGCTTCGCCGCGATCGTCCCGACCGACGCCGGCGGACCCGACTACGGCCGCTTCATCGAGGCGATGCGCACCCTTCAGGACCACGCCCGCGCCGCCAACGCCCCCGACGAGGTCATCTCCCAGGCCGCCGACATGGTCGAGAGGGTGTCGGCGCTGCTGGAGCCCTACTACGCCGACGAGTGGACCTCGCCGTCCGGCAGACGCACGGACCTGCCCAACCGCGGCAACCTGCTGTCCATCCCGCTCGACGTGCGCGTCACCGACGACAACCGCATCGTCGGCACCGCCCGGTTCCGCCGCTTCCACCTCGGCCGCAACGGCGCCGCGCACGGCGGCACCATCGCGCAACTGTTCGACGCCCTGCTCGGCCACACCGCGTTCACCCTCAGCGGGGCCGGCGCCCAGCGCACCGCGTTCCTGCACGTCGACTACCGCAAGATCGCCGAGATCGGCAAGGAACTCAGCGTCGAGGGCACCCTCGACAAGATCGAGGGCCGCAAGATCTTCGTGTCCGGGCGGGTCCACGACGGCGAGGACCTGGTCGCCGAAGGTCACGCCCTGTTCCTCAAGCTCAAACCCGGGCAGCCGTGAGACTCGCCGACCTCAAGCACGGATGGAAGCGCCGCCGCGAGCAGCTGCGGCAGCGCCCCCGGCTCGAGTTCGGCTACCGGATCCTCATCGCCGTCGTCGGCCTCGCCGTGCTGGCCGTCGGCATCATCGCCATCCCGTACCCGGGGCCCGGCTGGGCCATCGTGTTCCTCGGGCTGGGCATCCTGGCCACCGAGTTCAACTGGGCGCGGCGGCTGCTGGCCTTCGCCCGGCAGCGATACGACTGGTTCATGGAGCGCTTCCACGAGCAGCCCGCGTGGGTGCAGGTGCTCGCCGGGCTGTTCACCGCGCTCATCGTCGCGCTGACCCTGTGGCTGCTCGGTGCGCTGGACTGGATGGCCGAACTGGTCAACCTCGAACTCGAGTGGTTGAACAGCCCCATCGGCATCGGAGACTGAACACCGGCACAGATAGCATGGTCGCGTCCTGAAGTCCGTCGAACATGGAATTGGAGAGTCAGCCATGAGCGCCGCCGCAAACCCCACCCCAGCAGCCCCGATCCGGGTCGCTGCCGGGACCACCGCGGGTGAGGCGGTGCGCCAGGCCGGGCTGCCGGGCCGGGGCGCCCCCGACGCGATCGTCGTCGTGCGCGATCCCGAGGGCAAGCTGCGCGACCTGTCCTGGACGCCCGACACCGACGTCGAGGTGACGCCGGTGGCGGCCGACACCGAGGACGGCCGCAGCGTCATCCGGCACTCCTGCGCCCACGTGCTCGCCCAGGCCGTGCAGGACCTGTTCCCGGAGGCCAAGCTCGGCATCGGCCCGCCGATCACCGACGGCTTCTACTACGACTTCGACGTCGACCGCGCCTTCACCCCCGAGGACCTCGAGGCCCTCGAGAAGCGGATGCGCAAGATCATCAAGGACGGTCAGCTGTTCGACCGCCGCGTCTACGAGTCCAAGGAGCAGGCCCGCGCCGAGCTCGCCAACGAGCCCTACAAGCTCGAGCTCGTCGACGACAAGTCCGGCGACCCCGACGTGATGGAGGTCGGCGGCGACGAGCTGACCGCCTACGACAACCTCAATCCGCGCACCCGCGAACGCATCTGGGGCGACCTGTGCCGCGGCCCGCACATCCCGACCACCAAGTACATCCCGGCGTTCAAGCTCACCCGCAGCTCGGCGGCCTACTGGCGCGGCGACCAGAACAACGCCAGCCTGCAGCGCATCTACGGCACCGCCTGGGAGTCCCAGGAGGCGCTCGACCGCTACCTCGAACTGCTGGAGGAGGCGCAGCGGCGCGACCACCGCAAGCTGGGCGCGGAGCTCGACCTGTTCAGCTTCCCCGACGAAATCGGTTCCGGGCTGGCGGTTTTCCACCCCAAGGGCGGTATCATCCGGCGCGAGCTGGAGGACTACTCGCGCAAGAAGCACATCGAGGCGGGCTACGAGTTCGTCAACACGCCGCACATCACCAAGGAACAGCTCTACATCACCTCGGGGCACCTCGAGTGGTACGCCGACGGCATGTTCCCGGCGATGCACATGGACGCCGAGTTCAACGAGGACGGCACCGTGCGCAAGCCCGGGCAGAACTACTACCTCAAGCCGATGAACTGCCCGATGCACCACCTGATCTTCCGGTCGCGCGGGCGGTCCTACCGTGAACTTCCGTTGCGGCTCTTCGAGTTCGGCTCGGTGTACCGCTACGAGAAGTCCGGTGTGGTGCACGGGCTGACCCGGGTGCGCGGCATGACGCAGGACGACGCGCACATCTACACCACCCGCGAACAGATGCGCGACGAACTCGCGTCGCTGCTGCAGTTCGTGCTGAGCCTGCTCAAGGACTACGGCCTCGACGATTACTACCTGGAGCTGTCCACCAAGGACCCCGAGAAGTACGTCGGCTCCGATGACGTGTGGGAGGAGGCCACCGAGACGCTGCGCGAGGTGGCCGAGGCCTCCGGTCTGGACCTGGTGCCCGACCCGGGCGGTGCGGCGTTCTACGGCCCGAAGATCTCGGTGCAGGTCAAGGACGCGCTCGGACGCAACTGGCAGATGTCGACGATCCAGCTGGACTTCAACATGCCGGAGCGCTTCGAGCTGGAGTACACCGCCGCCGACGGGTCGCGGCAGCGGCCGGTGCTGATCCACCGCGCGCTGTTCGGCTCGATCGAACGGTTCTTCGGTGTGCTCACCGAGCACTACGCGGGCGCCTTCCCGGCGTGGCTGGCCCCGGTCCAGGTGGTCGGCATCCCGGTCGCCGACGGTCACATCGACTACCTGCAAAGCGTTGCCGCACAGCTGAAGTCGCGCGGTATCCGGGTCGAGGTGGACACCAGCGACGACCGGATGGCCAAGAAGATCGTCAACCACACCAACCAGAAGGTGCCGTTCATGCTGCTCGCGGGTGACCGCGACGTGGAGGCCGGCGCGGTCAGCTTCCGGTTCGGTGACCGCACCCAGATCAACGGGGTGCCGCGTGACGTCGCCGTCGACGCCATCGCGGCGTGGGTCGCCAGCCGGCGCAACGAGTTCCCGACCGCCGAACTGCTCGAGGTGGACACCGCGAAGTGACCGACGAGACGACGCCCGACGAACAGGCCATCATCGACCGCGGCGCCGGGGAGCCCGATCATCTGCAGCGGCTGTGGACGCCGCACCGGATGAGCTACATCGCCGAGGCGCCCATGAAGCGCAGCGGTTCGGGCAAGTCCGAGCAGCCCTTCACCGACATCCCGACGATGTCCGACGAGGAGGGTCTCATCGTCGCGCGCGGGGAGACGGTGTACGTGGTGCTCAACCTGTACCCGTACAACCCGGGCCATTCGATGGTGGTGCCCTACCGGCGGGTGTCCGAGCTCGAGGACCTCACCCCCGAGGAGAGCGTCGAGCTGATGACCTACACCCAGAAGATGATTCGCGTCATCAAGGCGGTGTCGAACCCGCACGGCTTCAACGTCGGGCTCAACCTCGGCAAGTCCGCGGGCGGGTCGCTGGCCGAGCATCTGCACATGCACGTGGTGCCGCGCTGGAGCGGTGACGCCAACTTCATCACGATCATCGGCGGCTCCAAGGTGGTGCCGCAGCTGCTGCGCGAGACCCGTGAACTGCTGGCGAAGGAATGGGCCAGGCAGTCGTGAGCAACTTCTACCTGATGACCCGCGCGGCGTACGAGAAGATCTCCACGCCGGTGGCCAAGGGTGCGCTGCGCGCCGGGTTCACCCCGGACAGCATCACGATCCTGGGCACCGCGGGCTCGGTGCTCGGGGCGCTCACGCTGTTCCCGATCGGCCAGCTGTGGTGGGGCGCGGTGGCGGTCTGGTTCTTCGTGCTCGCCGACATGCTCGACGGCGCGATGGCCCGCCAGCGCGGCGGCGGCACCCGGTTCGGGGCGGTGCTCGACGCCACCTGCGACCGCATCAGTGACGGCGCGGTGTTCTGCGGGCTGCTGTGGTGGGCCGCGTTCGGGCTGCACGACACCTCGCTGGTGGTCGCCACCGCGATCTGCCTGGTGACCTCGCAGGTGATCTCCTACATCAAGGCCCGCGCCGAGGCCAGCGGCCTGTCGGCCGACGGCGGGCTGATCGAGCGGCCGGAACGGCTGGTCATCGTGCTCGTCGGCGCCGGGCTGGCCGGGCTGTTCGATCAGGTGCTCATCCTGCACGTGGCGATGTGGGTGCTCGCGGTGCTCAGCCTGGTCACCCTCGGGCAGCGGGTGCACAGCGTGCGCACCTCGCCGGGCGCGATGGACAAACTCGTCAGACCCGACGCCGCCACCGCGGGCGGCGAGAAGCCTGAGACGAGCGAGTCGTGACGGCCACCCCATCGGGCAAATCGGGGCATCCCGCCAACCCGTTGGGCGGACGAGTCACCGATCTGGGCTACGCGGCCGGTTGGCGTCTCGTGCGGGCCCTGCCGGAGTTCGTGGCGCGCAACGCATTTGAGGCAGGTGCCCATTTCGCGGCGCGCGGCGGAGGGCCCGAGCAGCTGCGCAGGAACCTGGCCCGCGTCCTCGGGGTGACCCCGCGGCAGGTGCCCGACGGGCTGATGCGCGCGTCGCTGGCCTCCTACGCCCGCTACTGGCGGGAGGCGTTCCGGCTGCCGACGATGGACCACGTCGCGATCGGGCGCGACCTCAAGGTCGACGGCATCGACCGGCTGTGGGGGGCGCTGGAGGCCGGCCGCGGTGCGATCCTGGCGCTACCGCACAGCGGCAACTGGGACATGGCCGGGGTCTGGCTGGTGCAGAACCACGGCCCGTTCACCACGGTCGCCGAACGGCTCAAACCCGAGTCGCTATACCGCCGGTTCGTCGACTACCGGGAGAGCCTCGGCTTCGAGGTGCTGCCGCTGACCGGGGGAGAGCGCCCGCCGTTCGAGGTGCTCGCCGAGCGGCTGCGCGACAACCGGGTGATCTGCCTGATGGCCGAACGGGACCTGACCCGCCACGGCGTCGAGGTGGACTTCTTCGGCGAACCCACCCGAATGCCCGCAGGCCCGGCCAAACTCGCGATCGACACCGGTGCGGCGCTGCTGCCGGTGCACTGCTGGTTCACCCCCGGCGGCTGGGGGATGGGCGTCTACCCGCAGATCGACACGTCCTCGCGCGACATCACCGCGATCACCCAGGCGCTGGCCGACCGGTTCGCCCGCAACATCGCCGCCCACCCCGCCGACTGGCACATGCTGCAGCCGCAGTGGCTGGCCGACCTGCCCGCGGAGCGCCGCGCCCGCCTGGAGGCCGGTTGATGCGCATCGGCATGGTCTGTCCGTACTCGTTCGACGTCCCCGGCGGGGTGCAGGCCCACGTGCTGCAACTGGCCGCGGTGCTGCACGAGAACGGACACCATGTCAGCGTCCTGGCGCCGGCGTCGCCGGGTGCCGACCTGCCCGACTACGTCGTCTCCGGCGGCCGGGCGGTGCCGATCCCGTACAACGGATCGGTCGCGCGGCTGCGGTTCGGGCCTGCCACCCACCGGCTGGTCAAACGCTGGATCGCCGAGGGCGACTTCGACGTGCTGCACCTGCACGAGCCCAACGCGCCGAGCCTGTCGATGCTGGCGCTCAACATCGCCGAGGGTCCGATCGTCGCGACCTTCCACACGTCGACCACGAAATCGTTGACGCTCACCGTGTTCGAGCCGATCCTGCGGCCGATGCACGAGAAGATCGTGGGCCGTATCGCGGTGTCGGACCTGGCGCGGCGCTGGCAGATGGAGGCCCTCGGCAGCGACGCCGTCGAGATCCCCAACGGCGTCGACGTCGCCGCGTTCGCCGACGCGCCGCTGCTCGACGGCTACCCGCGCCCGGGCCGCACGGTGCTGTTCCTGGGCCGCTACGACGAACCCCGCAAGGGCATGGCGGTGCTGCTGCGCGCGCTGCCCAAAGTGGTCGAGCGCTTCCCCGACGTCGAGATCCTCGTCGTTGGCCGGGGCGACGAGGACGAGCTGCGCGAGCGGGCCGGCGCCCTGGCCCGGCACCTGCGCTGCCTGGGCCAGGTCGATGACGCCGAGAAGGCCTCGGCCATGCGCAGCGCCGACGTGTACTGCGCACCGCACACCGGCGGGGAGAGCTTCGGCATCGTGCTGGTCGAGGCGATGGCCGCAGGCACCGCGGTGGTGGCCAGCGACCTGGACGCGTTCCGGCGGGTGCTCGTCGACGGGCAGGCCGGGCTGCTGTTCCCGGTCGACGACGACGCCGCGCTGGCCGACGGCCTGATCACGATGCTGTCCGACGACGCGCTGCGCGAGCGCTACGTGACCGCGGCGCGTGAGGCCGTGCAGCGTTACGACTGGTCGGTGGTGTCGCGCCAGATCATGCGGGTCTACGAGACCGTGTCGGGCTCGGGCACCAAGGTCCGCGTCGCCGGGGGTGGCCGGTGATCACCTGGGTCGTCATCGTCGTCGCGGTCATCGTCGTCCTGGTGCTGGCCGTCGCCGGCTGGGCGGTGCAGACCGCCAACCGGCTGGACCGCCTGCACGTGCGCTACGACCTGTCCTGGCAGGCTCTCGACGGGGCGCTGGCCCGGCGGGCGGTGGTGGCGCGAGCAGTCGCCGCCGATGCCTACGGCACCGCGCCGGAGGGCAGACGGCTGGCGGCGCTGGCCGACGCCGCCGAGCACGCACCCCGCTCCGCCCGCGAGGCCGCCGAGAACGAGCTGTCGGCCGCGCTGGCGCGGGTGGACCCGGCGTCGCTGCCGCTGCCGCTGGTCTCCGAGCTCGCCGACGCCGAGGCGCGCGTCGTGCTGGCCCGGCGCTTCCACAACGACGCCGTGCGCGACACCCTGGCGCTGCGGGAACGCCCGCTGGTGCGGCTGCTGCGGCTGGGCGGGACCGCCGCGCTGCCAACCTATTTCGAGATCGCCGAGCGTCCGGTGCCGGAGGCGGAGCGGCCGTGAGCTGGCGGACCTCGGCGCGGGTGGTGCTGCTCGACGAATCCGGTGCGGTGCTGCTGTTCCGCGGCTCCGATCCCGCCCTGGTCGACGCCCCGATCTGGTGGTTCACCGTCGGCGGCGCGGTGGAGCCGGGGGAGACGCTGGCCCAGGCCGCGGCGCGCGAGGTCGCCGAGGAGACCGGTCTGCGGGTGGACCCCGGCGCGCTGGTCGGGCCGCTGTGGCGCCGTCAGGCGGTGTTCGAGTTCGACGGCTCGGTCATCCGCAGCGAGGAGCTGTTCTTCGTGCACCGAACCACACGGTTCGAGCCGTCCCTGCAAAATCACACCGTCCTGGAGCGCCGCACGATTCACGGCTACCGCTGGTGTGATGAGACAATGATCCGCGAGCTGGTCGCCGGGGGCGAAACCGTCTACCCGCTTCAACTCGGCGAGCTGCTGGTGCAGGCCAACGCACTCGCCGACGCGCCGGCACTGCGAAAGCAGTTGCAGTCGATCCGTTGAAGTGCGGAATCAATCCGTTTGCGGGGCCCCCGTAGACTGGATCAGTAGCGATTCGGAGGAGATAACCGTGGATACCGCAGGTAACGGATCCCAGACCGGAACCGCCCGGGTCAAGCGCGGTATGGCGGAGATGCTCAAGGGCGGCGTGATCATGGACGTCGTCACTCCGGAGCAGGCACGGATCGCCGAGGGTGCCGGTGCGGTCGCGGTGATGGCGCTCGAGCGGGTGCCCGCCGACATCCGCGCCCAGGGCGGGGTGTCCCGGATGAGCGATCCGGACATGATCGAGGGGATCATGGATGCGGTCACCATCCCGGTGATGGCCAAGGTGCGCATCGGCCACTTCGTGGAGGCGCAGATCCTGCAGAGCCTCGGGGTGGACTACATCGACGAGTCCGAGGTGCTCACGCCGGCGGATTACTCCAATCACATCGACAAGTGGAAGTTCACCGTGCCGTTCGTGTGCGGTGCGACCAACCTGGGTGAGGCGCTGCGCCGGATCACCGAGGGCGCGGCGATGATCCGCTCCAAGGGTGAGGCCGGCACCGGCGACGTCTCCAACGCCACCACCCACATGCGCAAGATCACCGCCGAGATCCGGCGGCTGACCTCGATGAGCGAGGACGAGCTGTACGTCGCCGCCAAGGAACTGCAGGCGCCCTACGACCTGGTGGTCGAGGTGGCCCGCACCGGCAAGCTGCCGGTCACGCTGTTCACCGCCGGCGGTATCGCCACCCCCGCGGACGCGGCGATGATGATGCAGCTCGGCGCCGAGGGCGTGTTCGTCGGCTCGGGCATCTTCAAGTCGGGCAACCCGGCCGAGCGGGCCGCGGCGATCGTGAAGGCCACCACCTTCTACGACGATCCCGATGTGCTGGCCAAGGTGTCGCGCGGGCTGGGTGAGGCGATGGTCGGCATCAACGTCGACGACATCCCGGTGCCTCACCGACTCGCCGAACGCGGCTGGTAAACACATCGCATGGCGATCGAGCAGATCCTTGACCTGGAGCAACTCGAGGTCAACATCTATCGCGGCACCATGTGGAGCCCGGAGTCGGGTTTCCTGCAGCGCACCTTCGGCGGGCACGTCGCCGGTCAGTCCCTGGTGTCGGCGGTGCGCACGGTCAGCCCGGAGTACGAGGTGCACTCGCTGCACGGCTATTTCCTGCGGCCGGGTGACGCGACCGCGCCCACCGTCTACGTCGTCGAGCGGCTGCGCGACGGTGGCTCGTTCGTGACCCGGCGGGTCAACGCGATCCAGCACGGCGAGACGATCTTCTCGATGTCGGCGTCGTTCCAGCTCGACCAGAGCGGGCTGCAACACCAGGACGCGATGCCGACGGCCCCGAGGCCCGACGATCTGCCCGCGCTGTCGGAGTCGCGCGCGTTCGACGACGCCGGCTTCCGCCAGTTCGACGAGTGGGACGTCCGCATCGTGCCGCAGGATCAGCTGAAATACCTGCCGGGCAAGGTATCTCAGCAACAGGTGTGGTTCAGGCACAAGGATCCGCTGCCCGACGACCACGTGCTGCACATCTGCGCGCTGGCCTACATGAGCGACCTCACGCTGCTGGGCTCGGCTCAGGTCAACCACGCCGAGGAGCGCCCGCACCTGCAGGTCGCCTCGCTGGACCACGCGATGTGGTTCATGCGCCAGTTCCGCGCCGACGAGTGGCTGCTCTACGACCAGTCCTCGCCGTCGGCGTCCGGCGGCCGGTCGCTGTGCGAGGGCAAGATCTTCAACCAGGACGGCGAGATGGTGGCCTCGGTCATGCAGGAGGGGCTGACCCGATACCAGCGGGGTTACCGCAGGTGAGCGCCAAACGCGTCGGTGTGCTGGCGCTGCAGGGCGATGTCCGCGAACATCTGGCCGCGCTGCGCGAGGCCGGTGCGGAGGCCACCACGGTGCGGCGACGCAGCGAACTCGACGCCGTCGACGGGCTGGTGATCCCCGGCGGGGAGTCCACCACGATCAGCCACCTGCTGCGCGAGCTCGACCTGCTCGAACCGCTGCGGGCACGGCTGGCCGAGGGGCTGCCGGCCTACGGGTCCTGCGCCGGGATGATCATGCTGGCCACCGAGATCCTGGACGCCGGCGCGCCCGGCCGTGAGGCCACACCGTTGAAGGCGATCGATATGACGGTGCGGCGCAACGCTTTCGGGCGTCAGGTCGACTCGTTCGAAGCCGATCTGGACTTCACCGGGATCGACGGTCCGGTGCACGCGGTGTTCATCCGCGCGCCGTGGGTCGAGCGCGTCGGCCCCGACGTCGAGGTGCTGGCCCGCGCCGGCGAGCACATCGTGGCGGTGCGTCAGGGCAACGCGATCGCGACGGCGTTCCACCCGGAGATGACCGGCGACCGCCGCATCCACAAGCTCTTCGTCTCCGGTTTGTGAGTGATTCCGTTCGCTGAGCGATCGAAATCACGCCCAAATCGCTAGCGGCGCTAGCGGATGGACAGACCGGTGACCGCGCGGGCGATGACCAGCCGCTGAATCTCGCTGGTGCCCTCGAAGATCGTGAAGATCTTGGCGTCGCGGTGCATCCGCTCGACCGGGTAGTCCCGCGTGTAGCCGTTGCCGCCGAGGATCTGGATCGCCTCGTCGGTGACGTAGGTGGCGGTCTCGCTGGCGACCAGCTTGGCCATCGAGCCCTCGGCGTTGTCGAACGTCTTGCCGTTGCGCGCCATCCAGCCGGCCCGCCACACCAGCAGCCGGGCGGCGTCGATGCGGGCCTTCATGTCGGCCAGCTTGAACGCGACGGCCTGGAACTCGGCGATCTTGCGGCCGAACTGCTCACGCTGCAGCGCGTACTCGAGTGCGTACTCGTAGGCGGCGCGGGCCACGCCGACCGCCATCGCGCCGACCGTCGGGCGGGTCCGCTCGAAGGTGGCCAGCGCGGCCTGCCCCTTGGAGCTCTTGCCCTCGCGCACCCGCGCGATCTTCTCCTCGAACTTGTCGCGCCCGCCGAGGATCAGCCGGCCCGGGATGCGCACGTCCTCGAGCACCACCTCGGCGGTGTGCGAGGCCCGGATACCGTGCTTCTTGAACTTCTGGCCCTGGCTGAAGCCCTTGGTGCCGGGCGGGATGATGAACGCGGCCTGCCCGCGCGTGCCCAGCTCCGGGTACACCGAGGCGACCACGATGTGCACGTCGGCGATGCCGCCGTTGGTGGCCCACGTCTTGGTGCCGTTGAGCACCCACTCGTCGGTGGCCTCGTCATAACGGGCGCGGGTGCGGATGGCGCCGACGTCGGAACCGGCGCCGGGCTCCGACGAGCAGAACGCCGCGACCTTGGGTTCGTCGACGGTGCCGAACATCTGCGGCAGGAACTCGGCCATCTGCTCGGGGGTGCCGCTGCCGGCCAGCGACGCCGCCGCCAGACCGGTGCCCAGGATCGACAGCGCGATGCCCGCGTCGCCCCAGAACATCTCCTCGAAGGTGACCAGCATGCCCAGGCCGGACGGTTCGGCGGCCTGCTCGGCGAAGTACTCCATCGAGTAGATGCCGACCTTGGCGGCCTCCTGGATGATCGGCCACGGCGTCTCTTCGCGCTCATCCCACTCGGCGGCGGCGGGCCGGATCACGTCCTTGGCGAAATCGTGCACCCAACTCTGAATGTGCAGCAGGTCGGGCGACAGCTCCAGCGAGAACGACATGGCCGCTATCTTACTGCGGAGTAAGATAGGTGCGGCAAACTGTGGTGGAGCTAACAGGGCCGGTCGCTGCCCGGCGCCGTTCGGTCCTCGACAAACGTCCACGTAGACTCGTCGGGCGGACTTAGCGCACGCAACAGCGCACGGAGAGGTACTACCTGCATGAGCGGCCATTCCAAGTGGGCCACCACCAAGCACAAGAAGGCTGTCATCGACGCCCGCCGCGGCAAGATGTTCGCCAAGCTCATCAAGAACATCGAGGTCGCCGCCCGGGTTGGTGGTGGGGATCCCGCGGGTAACCCCACGCTGTACGACGCCATCCAGAAGGCCAAGAAGTCGTCGGTGCCCAACGACAACATCGAGCGGGCCCGTAAACGCGGCAGCGGCGAGGAGGCCGGCGGCGCCGACTACCAGAACATCACCTACGAGGGCTACGGCCCCAACGGCGTCGCGGTGCTCATCGAGTGCCTCACCGACAACCGCAACCGCGCGGCCGGTGAGGTGCGCGTCGCGATGACCCGCAACGGCGGCAGCATGGCCGACCCCGGCTCGGTGTCCTACCTGTTCTCCCGCAAGGGCGTCATCACGCTGGACAAGAACGGCCTGTCCGAGGACGACGTGCTGGCGGCCGTTCTCGACGCCGGTGCCGAGGATGTCAACGATCTCGGTGAGAGCTTCGAGATCCTCTGCGAGCCCAGTGATCTGGTGGCGGTGCGGACCGCGCTGCAGGAGGCCGGCATCGACTACGAGTCGGCCGAGGCCGGCTTCGAACCGTCGGTGAGCGTGCCGCTGGACGCCGACGGCGCCCGCAAGATCATGAAGCTCGTCGACGCGCTCGAGGATCTCGACGACGTGCAGAACGTCTACACCAACATCGAGATCTCCGACGAGGTCGCCGCGGAGCTCGACGCCGACGACTGACCCGCCGGCTACACCCTGACCTCGCCGTCCTCGACGGTGTGGTCGAACGCCTTGGCGCGCTCCTCGGCCTCCGGGCTGCCGGAGAACATGCCGGCCGCGACGCGGGTGGTCTCGCCGGCGATCTCCCGGTCGGTCTCGGCCTCCGGGGCGGTGTCGGACGGCAGGATGCGCTGGGTCGGTGCGACGCCGCCGGTGCGCTGCATCCAGTCGACCAGGCCCTCGCGCACCGCGCACTGCAGGTCGAACAGCGCGCCGGCGTTGTGCGCGCTGACCACCACGCGCACCCGCACCACACCGCCGACCGCGTCGGTCACCTGCAGCACGCCGCGGCGGCCGTCCCACAGGTCGCTCTCGGCGAGCAGCCGGTCCAGTTCGACGCGCATGTCGTTGAACGGCACCGTGAAGTCGACGTCGAACTCGACGCCGCCCATCAGCTCGGTGGCGCTGCGGGTCCAGTTCTCGAACGCCTCGGTGGTGAAGTACGTCGAGGGCAGCACCAGCCGGCGCTCGTCCCACAGCCGGACCACGACGTAGGTCAGGGTGATCTCCTCGATGCGGCCCCACCACTGGCCCTTCTCCAGCTGCACGATGTCGCCGACGCGGATCGCGCCGGAGAACGCGATCTGCATGCCCGCGAACACCGCGCCCAGCGAGGTCTGCGCGGCCAGGCCGGCGACCACCGACAGCACACCGGCGGAGGCGAACACGGTGGCGCCGATGTCGGAGAACGACGGGAACGTCATCAGGATGGCGGCGCCGCCGAGGATGACGACGATCGCGACGGCCAGCCGGCGCAGCACCGTGACCTGGGTGCGCACCCGCCGCCAGATCCGGTCGGCGTCGGAGATCTCCTCGCCACCGCCGCCGTAGCGGGCGATCGCGCGTCGCTCGGCAACCCGGACCAGCCCGGTCATCAGCCAGGTGATCGACGCGATCATCAGGATCAGCAGCCAGTGGTCGACCCAGTGGCGCCAGCTGTCGGCGGGCTCGGAGGTGCGCCGCACCGCCGCCGTCACCGCCAGCACCATCACCAGCAGGCGCACCGGCTTGCGGGTCAGCACCTCGATGTCCCGGATCAGCGCGCTGCGGCGGCTGATCCGGGCCAGCACCCAGGTCAGTGCCACTCCGACGATGTAGACGGCGACGACAGCTCCGGCCGCCCAGGCGGCGGTGACGGCGATATTGGTTGCGGTGTCGATTTCGTTGGGCATCGGCGGCAGGCATAGCCGTCCTGTCGGGCTGCGAAACATGGGAGGGGCGTGTCCCTGCCGGGCGGCGTCGCACCCGCCCGTTAAGCTCTCGAACAGATGTTCACAGAAGGGGCCGTGGCGTGCGTGTGATGGGAGTCGACCCCGGGCTGACGCGGTGCGGGCTGTCAGTCATCGAGGGCGGCAAGGGCCGGCAGGTCATCGCGCTCGATGTCGACGTGGTGCGCACCCCGTCCGACGAGCCGCTGCAGCGACGGCTGCTCACCATCAGCGACACCGTCGAGTACTGGATGGACACCCACAAACCCGACGTGATCGCCATCGAGCGGGTGTTCGCCAACCAGAACGCCAACACCGCGATGGGCACCGCCCAGGCCGGTGGCGTGATCGCGCTGGCCGCGGCCCGGCGCAACATCAACGTGCACTTCCACACCCCCAGCGAGGTCAAGGCCGCCGTCACCGGCAACGGCCGCGCCGACAAGGCGCAAGTGACCACGATGGTGACGAAAATCCTTGAGCTGCAGGCCAAACCGACACCGGCAGACGCCGCCGACGCGTTGGCGCTGGCGATCTGCCACTGCTGGCGGGCCCCGCTGATCGCGCGGATGGCCGCCGCTGAGGCGATGGCCGCCGAGCAGCAGCGCAAGTTCAGGGAGACCCTCAAGGCGAAAGCGAAGGCGGCGCGATGATCGCATCCGTACGCGGCGAAGTTCTCGACATCGCCCTGGACCACTGCGTGATCGAGGCCGGCGGGGTCGGCTACAAGGTGATGGCCACCCCGTCGACGCTGGCCACGCTGCGTCGCGGCACCGAGGCCCGGCTGATCACCGCGATGATCGTGCGCGAGGACTCCCAGACCCTCTACGGCTTCGCCGACGCCGACTCCCGCGACCTGTTCCTGACCCTGCTGGGGGTCTCGGGTATCGGGCCCAGCATCGCGCTCGGCGCGCTGGCCATGTACGACGGCCCGACGCTGCGCCAGGCGATCGCCGAGGGTGACATCACCGCGCTGACCCGCATCCCGAAGGTCGGCAAGAAGACCGCCGAACTGATGGCGCTGAGCCTGCGCGACAAGGTCGGCGCGGTCACCTCGCAGGGGGCGTCGGCTGTGGTCGGCGGCACCGTGCGCGGCCCGGTGGTGGAGGCGCTGATCGGGCTGGGCTTCGCCGCCAAGCAGGCCGAGGAGGCCATCGACAAGGTGCTGGCCAACGATCCCGAGGCCACCCAGTCCACCGCGCTGCGCGCCGCCCTGTCGCTGCTCGGCAAGAAGTAGCACCCGGTAAGAAGAACGCATGGGCCGCTTCACCGACGACGAACCCGACGAGCGCGAGGTCTCCCCGGCGCTGACCGTCGGCGAGGGCGACATCGACGCCAGCCTGCGGCCCCGGTCGCTGCGCGAGTTCATCGGCCAGCAGCGGGTGCGCGAGCAGCTGCAGCTGGTCATCGAAGGCGCCAAGAACCGCGGCGGCACCCCCGACCACATCCTGCTGTCCGGTCCGCCCGGGCTGGGCAAGACCTCGCTGGCGATGATCATCGCCGCCGAACTGGGCTCCTCGCTGCGGGTCACCTCCGGCCCGGCGCTGGAACGCGCGGGCGATCTGGCCGCGATGCTGTCCAACCTCGTCGAGGGCGACGTGCTGTTCATCGACGAGATCCACCGGATCGCCCGCCCGGCCGAGGAGATGCTCTACCTGGCCATGGAGGACTTCCGCGTCGACGTCGTCGTCGGCAAGGGGCCCGGCGCCACGTCGATCCCGCTGGAGGTCGCGCCGTTCACCCTGGTCGGCGCCACCACCCGGTCGGGCGCGCTGACCGGACCGCTGCGCGACCGCTTCGGGTTCACCGCGCACATGGACTTCTACGAGCCCGCCGAGCTGGAGCGGGTGCTGGCCCGCTCGGCAGGCATCCTCGGCATCCAGCTGGGTGCCGACGCCGGCGCCGAGATCGCGCGGCGCTCCCGCGGCACGCCGCGCATCGCCAACCGGCTGCTGCGCCGGGTGCGGGACTACGCCGAGGTGCGCGCGGACGGGGTGATCACCCGGGACATCGCCAAGGCGGCGCTGGAGGTCTACGACGTCGACGAACTCGGCCTGGACCGGCTCGACCGCGCGGTGCTGACCGCGCTGACCAAGAGCTTCGGTGGCGGACCGGTGGGGGTGTCGACGCTCGCGGTGGCCGTCGGCGAGGAGGCCACCACCGTCGAGGAGGTGTGCGAGCCGTTCCTGGTGCGCGCCGGGATGATCGCGCGCACCCCGCGCGGTCGGGTCGCCACCCCGCAGGCGTGGACGCATCTGGGGTTGACGCCACCCCCGGGGGTGGTGGGTCTGGGCCAGCAGGGCCTGTTCGATTAGTTCAATCAGCTGGTTCAAGAAGCGACGGCGACGAGGGGGTTGTGCAGTGGGTGTCGGCACTATCCGGTGCGGTGGTGCACTCGGTGTGGTCAGCGGGCTCGCGGTGTTGCCGGGGCTGTTCGTGGGCTCACCCGAGATCCCCGACGAGAACGGGGAGGTGCGCGAGTACATCGACGACGGGCTCGCCTACCTGGAGGTCCTCGGCAGCATGGGGCTGCTGCGCCTGCTGACCGGTCTGGCGTTCCTCGGTGTGCTCATCGCGGTGCTGCGCTCGGTGACGGGCGCCACCGGCGCGGTGTACGCCGCCCTGGCCGGCGGCCTGCTGTACCTGACCCTCGCCTCGGCCGGTATCGCCGCCGAGGCCGCCGTGCCGACCGCGGTCGCGCAGTTCGACGACCTGTCGATCGCGCGGGTCGCCGAGCCGATGATGGGCCTGGCGCTGTGGCTGTACAACTTCGCGCAGGCGGGCGCGGCCGTGCTGATCTTCGGTGTCGCATACGTCATCTGGCGCACCGGGGTGCTGCCGAAGGCGTCGGCGGCGCTGGCGGTGCTCGGGGTGCCGACGCTGCTGAGCCCGTGGATCGGGGTGGCGTCGGCGTACACCACGGTCGCGTGGTTCGTGCTGACCGGTCTGGTGATGCTGATCCTGCCGCCGGTGGTGCGGGTGGCGAACGGCCCGGCGTGATCCGTCGTCGACCGGATCCGGTCAGAGCAGCCCGAGCAGCCGCAGATCGGTGACGTACTTGACGATCACCTCCGGGGTGATGTGCGGAATGTCCTTGTCCGGGCCGATCTTCGCGTCCTGCACCGCGCTGCGGAACCGATCGGTCGGGGCGGCCGACCCGCGGATCGGCGGCTGCGGCCGCTGGTAGTTGTGCAGCAGCGGAAGCAGCGACGCCTGCCGCTGCCGTTCGGGCAGGCCGCGGATCGCGGTCTCGAACCGCTGAAACCAGGTGCCGTAGTCGTTGACCCGCTCGATCGGATAGCCGGCCCCGGTCAGCCAGTCGACGAACTCGTCGAGCCCGATGCCGTCGTCGTACGGGTTCATCACGTGGTAGGTCGCGAAGCCGCCGTCCTCGGCCACGTCGAGACCGAGTGCGGAGACGGCCTCGGCGACGAACTCCACCGGCAGACCGTCGTAGTGCGCCCGCTGCCGGTGCCCGGCGGCGTCGAGTTCGTAGAACGACAGCGGCGCGATCCCGGTGGCCACCAGGCTCAGGATCAGCCGGGTGAACATGTCCGGCACGTTGAGCTGACCGGCGTAGCTGGTGTCGGCCAGGATCATGTCGCACCGGAACACCGCCACCGGCAGGCCGCACAGATCGTGTGCCTCCCGCAGCAGCACCTCGCCGGCCCACTTGCTGGTGGCGTAGCCGTTGGCGTAGCTGTCATCGAGTGTCCGGGTGGCGCTGATCTGCCGGATGTCGGCGTCCTCGGTGAACTGCCCGGGCGCAATCCCCGCGCCCACAGCGATCGTCGAGGTGTACAGATACGGCTTGAGCCTGCCGGTGAGCGCGAGACGGATCAGCTCGGCGGTTCCGACCACGTTGGGCCCGAACAACTCCCGGTACGGCAGCACATGGTTGACCAGGGCGGCGGGGTCGACGATCAGGTCGACGGTATCGGCCAGCCGCTGCCAGGTCCGGCGGTCCAGGCCGAGGTCGGCGTCGCTCTTGTCGCCGGCGATGACCTCGAGATGGCGGTCGGCCAACTCCCGGTAGTGGCGCAGCAGTTCGGGATCGCCGGAGTCGAAGATCTGATCCAGCCGGGCCCGGGCGGCGGCGTCGTCGCGGCCGCGCACCAGGCAGATCAGGGTGCCGCCGACCATCGCCATCCGCTCCAGCCACTCCAGCGCCAGGTAGCGGCCGAGGAATCCGGTCGCCCCGGTCAGCAGCACCGTGCGGATCTCCGGCGCCGGACCGGGCAGAGCGGTCGCGGCGGCCAGCGTCGCGTCGTCGAGGAACCTGTCCAGGGTCAGATCGCGGGCGTGCACCTCGGCGGCGTCGTCGCCGTGGACCCCGGCGAAGGTGGGCCGTCCGTCGCCTGGTCGGCGCGCGGTGTCGATGTAGTCGGCGATCGCGGCGAGGTCGTTGGCGGGGCTGACGATCACGCCGACGGGCACCTCGACGGCGTAGATCTCCCCGAGCAGGTTGCCGAACGTCAACGCCGACAACGAGTCTCCGCCCAGGTCGGTGAAGTGCGCGTCGGGTCGCACCTCGGCGGACGCGGTGCCCAGCAGTGCGGTCGCGGCGCGGCTGACGGTCGTCAGGGTGGGCTGCTGCGCGCCGTGTGTGCGCAGCTCCTTCAGCTCCTCGGCCTGACCGTCGGCCAGTTCGGTGTAGAGCTGTTCGAGGCGTTCGCCGTAGTGCTCCTTGAGTTTCGGCCGCGCGAGCTTGCGGAGCCCGGTGAGCAGACCGTTCTCCAGCGTGAACGGTGTTGTCTCGACCAGGAAGTCGCGTGGGATCTCGTAGGACTGCAGGCCGGCGGCGCGGCCGACGTCCTGAAGCGACTCGCTGATCGCGGTTTTCAGCGTCGCCGCGTCGTAGCGGGTCAGTGCGTCCTCGGTGGGGACGACGACGGCGAGCAGGTACGGGTGGGCGCTGTTGCCGTAGATGTAGATCTGCCGCACCAGCGGGCTGGCGGCGAACGCGGCCTCCAGCTTGGAGACGGTGACGAACTCGCCCTGGGAGAGCTTGAGCACGTTGTTGCGCCGGTCGACGTAGGCCAGCCGGTCGGGACCGAGTTCGGCGACGATGTCGCCGGTCCGGTAGTAGCCGTCCTCGTCGAACACCTCCGCGGTGATGTCCGGCCGCTTGTAGTAGCCCGGAAACATCAGCTCGGTCTTGACCAGCAGCTCCCCGCGCGGATAGGGCCGGTCGGTGCTGAAGTAGCCCAACTCGGGCACGTCGACCAGCTTGTAGTCGAGCACCGGCGGGCGCAGCACCTGCCCGTCGAGCACGATGCTGCCGGCCTCGGTGGATCCGTACCCGTCGACGAGGTGCAGATCGAGCACGGACTCGGCGAACGCCGTCATCTCCGGTGACATGGGCGCGGATCCGGTCATCGCGGCGAGGAACCGCCCGCCGAGGCGGTGCTCGCGCAGGTCGGCCAGCACCTCGGCCTCGGGCCGGCGGGCCACGTCGCGCTGATACTCCTGGAAGATCATCTCCCAGATGCGCGGCACGAAGGTCAGCTGTGTCGGCCGGACCAGCGCCAGATCCTCCAGCAGTGTCGAAAGGTCGCTTCGCGCAGCGAAATACGCGGTGCCGCCGGAGCACAGTGTGGTGCTGAGGATACCGCGGCCCATCACGTGGCTCATCGGCATGAAGTTCAGCGTCAGCCACGGCGCCGCCTCCTTCCCGCCCCAGATCGCGGTGGTGGCGCGCCGCCACATGTTGGTGACCATCCGCCGTTGGTACATCGCACCTTTCGGCGCGCCGGTGCTGCCGGAGGTGTAGATGAGCAGCGCGAGGTCGTCGTCGCGGTCCCGGTAGCCGGTCGGCGCGGGCAGGGTGCGCCCGCGGGTCAGCAGGGAGTCGAGGGTCTCCACCGTCATCGCCGTGTCGGCCAGTCCGGTCGTCGCGGCGGCCAGGGCGTCGCGGTGGTCGTCGATCTCGGGGTGGAAGTCGAACACGACCAGCCGCCGCGGCGCGTGGCCGGTGCGGATGAGTTCGAGCGCGTCATCGAGGAAGTCGACCGAGGCGGCGATGACGGCCGGTTCGGTCTCGGCGGTCATCGGGCGCAGTTGGGAGGGCGGCGCGCTGGTCTGCAGGGGCACCGACACCGCGCCGAGATTGAACGCCGCGATGTCGATGGTGGTGTAGTCGACGCTGGAGAAACCCAGGATCGCGACGCGCTCGCCGGGGCGCAGGCCGTCGTGGCCCAGCGCGGCGGTGGTCGCGTCGATCCGTTCGCCGAGCTCGCGGTAGGTGATGGTGTCGAAGCGGGGGAGTAGTCGCGCCACCGTGCGGGCGGAGGCGGGGTCGGCGGCGAACTCGACGGCGCGGTAGCCGAGGGCGGGACGGTCGGCGTAGTTGTCCAGCACGGTCCGGATGACCTGCGACAGCGTCAGCCCCGGTGCGTTGACCGCCCGTGCGACGGCCTCGTCGGGGCGCGCCGCGGCGAACTGCGGATCGGTGTCGTACAACTCGGCGATCCGGCGCTGCAGGCGAACGTCACGGGATTCTGATGCCATCGCGAAATCCTTTGCCAGAAAATGGATTACAGCGACGCGCCGTTGCGCCGAGAACTCCACCCTTGCTTAGAAAGCTGGAAGTTCCCTGTGGGTTCGCGGACGGCCCGCTGTGAATATCAGCGGATGACAGGCACCACACCGGACGGGGCGCGCCGGCCGGCGAGCACCTCCACTGCGGCCGTGGGATCGGGCACCGCGACGAGCAGGTCGCGGGTCGCGGCCAGTGCCTCCGGCGACGGTTCGACACCGCCGACCGCCGCCGCGAGGTCGAGCAGGTGCACCGTCGACTCCATCAGCGCGACCTCGGTGATCACCGCAAGCGTCGTACTGCCAACGTGCGGGTAGGCGATCACCGTCGCCGGTGGAGTGGCGTTGTCACGCAGCGCGCGTGCGGACTCGGCGAACCGGTCAGAGGCTGACCGCGGCGTCAGCACCGTGGCGTCGGCGACCGCCTGCGCGGCCAGTCGCTCGGCACCGGTGTTGGCGACGCCGTCGGGTTCGTTGAAGCGGCGCAACAGGATCGCGGCGTCGGTGACCGCCGCGGGTGGATCGGCGACGGTGGCGGCGATCCGGTCGAACATGGTCGGCTCCGGGCAGACATGTCCGAGCAGCGCTGCGACGTCCCAGCCGCCGCAGCGGGTCGGGGCCGACCACTCCTTCTCGGTGAGTTCTGCGCAGCGGCGGGCCCAGCGTTCCCAGGCGTCGGCCAGGGCAGCGCGGGTGGCCTCGGCGTCGAGTCGCACGGGGCCCAAGGTACCCGGGTTACGCGCTGACGGTCATGGGTAATCACCCTGCGACCTAGGAGGCATCATGACCGAGACACGTGTACCGGGCGGACGGCTGCACATGCCGCGCAGCCGCGGCGCCGCGAGTGGACTACTGCTGCTTCTGTTGGGCGTCTGGGGTGCCCTGATTCCCTTCATCGGGCCTCTGTTCGACTTCGCGTACAGTCCCGACCGCGCCTGGGCATGGACCACCGGGCGGGGCTGGCTGGAGGTGCTTCCCGGCGCGGTCACCGCACTCGGCGGGCTGCTGCTGCTGATGTCGGCCAACCGGGCGACCGCGATGCTCGGCGGTTGGCTCGCGGTGGCCGGCGGCGCGTGGTTCATCGTCGGACGCGCACTGGCGGGCCCACTGGGGCTCGGCGACGCCGGTGCGCCGGTGGCGACCACCGACGCTCAGCGTGTGCTGCTCGAGCTGGCGTACTTCTCCGGTCTGGGCGCGCTGATCGTGTTCCTCGGTGCGGCCGCACTGGGCCGCGTGTCGGTGCGCAGTGTCCGCGACGTCGCCTGGGCGGACCGGGCTGTCGCGGCCCCGGCCGATACGGCATACAGCGACACGGACGATCAGCGCACCGAGGTGATCGGACCGACCGCCGAGGCGGCGCGTCGGCGCGGCGGCTGGCGCACCATGTTCCGCGGCGGCCGGCGCGACCACCACCTCGCGCACCGGTGACCCTCCCCGGCGCGACACGACGCATCTCCGAGGTGACGTGCATCGCATCCGGTGAACGGATGCGAGCAGAATTACCGCGCCCCGTGTGATCTGCGTGACTGACTGGGCGATTCCCGGAAGATAGCCTACCTATCTATCGTTTCAGGAATTGCGCCGCCAGCGTCGGCGGCTTAGTCGCTCAAATAGTCACAGGGGTTTTTGATGTCCGATCGGTACGGTCTGACCGATTCGCAACTCGCACGCCACAATTCGGCCTACGCGGTGTGCGAGGCCTTCAGTTTCCCGCGGGCGGACTGGCCGATGCTCGCTCGCTGGGCGGTCGCCCCGATGTCGCCGCGCGACGAGGAGGCGCTCTTCCAGTACGTCGACCTCAAGATCGCCGAGCGCTGCTGGAAGCCGACCGACGACCTGCTGTCCGAGCTGATCGACTTCGAGCAGGATGGCCGCGAGCTGACCGCCGAGGAGATCTACCGCTTCGTGGCCACCCTGCTCGGTGCCTCTGTCTTCTAGCCGGTGTAGGCCATCACGTGCTTGATGCGCGTGTAGTCCTCGAAGCCGTACATCGACAGGTCCTTGCCGTGGCCGGAGGACTTGAACCCGCCGTGCGGCATCTCGGCCACCAGCGGAATGTGCGTGTTGATCCACACGCAGCCGAAGTCCAGCGCCGCTGAGGCGCGCAGCGCCCGCGACACGTCCTTGGTCCACACCGACGACGCCAGGCCGTACTCCACGCCGTTGGCCCACGAGAGTGCCTCGTCCTCGTCGGAGAACGACTGCACGGTGATCACCGGGCCGAAAATCTCCTCCTGAATGTGGCGGTCGTCCTGGCGCAGCCCGCCGATCACCGTCGGCTCGACGTAGAACCCCTTGTCGCCCTGGCGGTTTCCGCCGGCGACCACGGTGGCGTGCGACGGTACGTCGTTGAGGAACCCCAGCACCCGGTCGAGCTGGTTGGGATTGTTGACCGGCGGCACCCAGGCATCCTCATCGTCGGCGGGCCTGCCGTAGGTGGTGGTGGCGCCGCGCGCCTGCTCGGCCAGTGCCGCGGTGAGGTCGTCGACGATGCCGGCCTGCGCCAGCACCCGGGTGGCCGCGGTGCAGTCCTGGCCGGCGTTGAAGTAGCCCGCGGTGGCGATTCCCTCTGCGGCTGAGGCGATGTCGGCGTCGTCGAAGACGATCACCGGCGCCTTACCGCCCAGCTCCAGGTGGGTGCGCTTGAGGTGTCCGCCCGCGCTGGCCGCGACCGCGCGTCCGGCCGCCACCGAGCCGGTGATCGACACCATCTGCGGCGTCGGGTGCGCGACCACTGCCGCACCGGTGGCCCGGTCGCCGCACACCACGTTCAGCACGCCCGGCGGCAGGTGCTTGGCGGCCAGCTCGGCCAGCATCACCGTCGTCACCGGTGTGGTGTCACTGGGCTTGAGCACCACCGTGTTTCCCGCGGCGATGGCCGGCACGAACTTCCAGATCGCCATCATCATCGGGTAGTTCCACGGCGCCACCTGGCCCACCACACCCACCGGCTCGCGGCGGATCCACGACGTGTGGTTCTCCATGTACTCGCCAGCCGACTTGCCCTCCAGAATCCGCGCCGCACCGGCGAAGAAGCGGATCTGGTCGACCATCGGCGGGATCTCCTCGGCCATGGTCACGTGGTTGGGCTTACCGGTGTTTCGGCCCTCGGCGGCGACGAGCTCCTCGGCGTGCTTCTCCACCTCGTCGGCGAACTCGAGCAGCGCCTTCTGCCGCGCCGACGGGGTGGTGCGCTTCCAGTCCTTGAACGCCTTCTCCGCGGCGGCGAAGGCGTTGTCGATGTCGGCCTCGTTGGAGACCGGCGCGGTGCCGTACTGCTCGCCGGTGCTCGGATCGACCACCGGCATGGTGGCGCCGCTGACCGAGTCGACGAGTTCGCCGCCGATGAAGTTCTGCACCTTGGTCATTCGATCTCCTTCACAGGTCTTTGAGGACGAGTTCGAGTACGTCGAGGCCCTCGATGAGCAGCTCGTCGCTGATCGTCAGGGGCGGAAGAAAGCGGACCACATTTCCGTACGTGCCGCAGGACAACACGATCACGCCCGCGGCATGGCAGCCCGCGCACAGCGCCTTGGTCAGCTCGGCGTCGGGTTCGAGGGTGCCGGGCTTGACCAGTTCGATGGCGATCATCGCGCCGCGGCCGCGCACGTCACCGATGCGGTCGTCGGAGGCCTGCAGCCGGTTGAGCCGGTCCTTCATCAGCGTCTCGATCTGCCGGGCCCGCTCCACCAGACCGTCGGACTCGATGGTCTCGATCGTGGCCAGCGCCGCCGCGCAGGCCACCGGGTTGCCGCCGTACGTGCCGCCGAGACCGCTGACATGCGGGGCGTCCATGATCTCGGCGCGGCCGGTGACCGCCGACAGCGGCATCCCGTCGGCGATGCCCTTGGCGGTGATGATCAGGTCGGGTTCCAGACCCTCGTGCTCGCAGGCGAACATCCTGCCGGTGCGCGCGAACCCGGTCTGCACCTCGTCGGCGATGAACACCACGCCGTTGTCACGGCACCAGTTTCGCAGTGCGGGCAGGAAGCCGTCGGCAGGCACGATGAAGCCGCCCTCGCCCTGGATCGGCTCGATGATCACCGCGGCCAGGTTGTCCGCGCCGACCTGTTTGTCGATCACGCTGATCGCCCGCTGCGCGGCCCGCTCACCGTCGGTGGCGAACTCCTTGCCGAACTCCGCATCCCGGAACGGGTAGGACAGTGGGGCGCGGTAGACCTCCGGGGCGAACGGGCCGAAGCCGTGCTTGTAGGGCATCGACTTGGCGGTCAGCGCCATCGTCAGGTTGGTCCGGCCGTGGTAGGCGTGGTCGAACGACACCACCGCGGGCTTGTGGGTGTACGCCCGGGCGATCTTGATCGCGTTCTCCACCGCCTCGGCGCCGGAGTTGAACAGCGCGGTGCGTTTCTCGCCGCTGCCCGGGGTGAGCCGGTTGAGGTGTTCGGCGACCGCCACGTACCCCTCGTAGGGCGTGATCATGAAGCAGGTGTGGGTGAACTCGGCGACCTGCGCGCGCACCGCGTCGACGACGCGCGGCGAGGAGTTGCCGATCGTGGTGACCGCGATGCCCGATCCGAGGTCGATCAGCCGGTTACCGTCGACGTCCTCGACGATGCCGCCGAACGCGTGCGCCGCGTAGACCGGCATCGTGGTGCCGACGCCGCGGGCGACGGCCGAGTTCTTGCGGGCGGCCAGCTCCTGCGATCGCGGGCCGGGAATAGAGGTGGTGAGCAGTCGGCTCTGCTCAAGGGTGCTCGTCGTGCTCGTCACCGGAAAAGACTAACCGTGATGACACCGATCCGGTTGGTAAAGCGGGCGTGCTCGAGTGGATTACTCGTTATTGGAGGGCTTCGACGACGGATTTCGTCGTTCACGCCTGGGTTGGTGACGTGTGCGACACCCCGATTCCGATGGGGGCATCGGCGCAGAACGCCGCAATGGCAGACTGGTCGCTTATGGGCGCGCGGCCGCACTGTCGCGGCGCCGTCACCGCCAGAACCAACGGAAGACAGATTTGTTATGGAATCAATCGGCCTTTTCCTCCCCATGATGATCGTGCTCGGCGCGTTCATGTTCTTCGCGTCGAGGCGTCAGAAGAAGGCGATGCAGGCCACCATCGACCTGCACAACTCGCTGCAGATCGGGGACAAGGTGCACACCACCTCCGGGCTGGTGGGCACGATCGTCGGCATCACCGACGACGATGTGGAACTCGAGATTGCGCCGGGCGTCGTCACCACCTGGATGAAGCTGGCCGTGCGTGACCGCATCACCGAGGATGACGACGACGTGACCCCCGAGGAACCGCAGTCGGGCGCCACCGAGCTCTCCGACAGCCCCAATTACAAAGACTGACGGCTGAGTCGTAGGGCCGAGCGCACAGCAAGAGCCCGTAATCTTGCGGTGCTGACGAACTGATCTCGAGGAGACCTGACAACCGTGGCATCGTCTTCGCCGCCGGTGCACCCCGCCCGCTACCTGTCGTTGTTTCTGGTGTTGCTGGTCGGCGCGTACCTCCTTGTCTTCCTGACCGGGGACAAGAAGCCCGAACCGAAACTGGGCATCGACCTGCAGGGCGGCACCCGCGTGACCCTGACCGCACGCACCCCCGACGGCTCACCGCCCACCCGCGACGCGCTCAACCAGGCGCAGCAGATCATCAATGACCGCGTCAACGGGCTCGGTGTCTCGGGCTCCGAGGTCATCATCGACGGTGACAACCTCGTGATCACGGTGCCCGGCAGCGAGACCAGCGAGGCCCGCAACCTCGGGCAGACCGCTCGCCTCTACATCCGCCCGGTGCTCTACACGATCCCCGCGGCGAACAAGGAGGATCTGCCGCCGACCGAGGGGCCGCCGGACACCCCGCAGGGTGAGCCCGGGGCCCCGCCGGGTGGCGCGCCTGCCGACCCGTCGGCCCCGCAGCCGCCGGCCGACGCGCCGGAGTCGACGGATCAGCAGCCCGGCGGCCAGCCGCAGCCGCGGCCGTACCCGCAGGAGCCGCCGGCGCAGCCCGCGCCGTCCCCCGCGCCGTCACCAGCGCCGTCGCCGAGCCCGTCCGGTGCCCCCACGCCGGGCACCCAGACGCCGCCCGGCCCGAAGAACCCGCAGGACGTGCCGCTGGCGCAGCGCATCGCCGACGAGAAGCAGCTGCGGCAGAGCACCGACCAGCAGATCCAGATCCTGGCGCTGCAGTTCCAGGCCACCCGCTGTGACCAGGAGGACGTCCTGGCCGGCAACGACGATCCCAACCTGCCCCTGATCACCTGCTCCGACGACGGGTCGGCGGTCTACCTGCTGGACAAGTCGATCCTGTCCGGTGAGCAGATCGACAACGCCACCTCCGGCCTGGACCAGCAGCGCGGCGAATGGGTCGTCGACTTGCAGTTCAAGAGCGAGGGCTCCAAGGTCTGGGCGGACTTCACCGCCGAGAACGTCGGCACCCAGACCGCGTTCGTCCTGGACTCCAAGGTGATGAGCGCCCCGGAGATCCGCGAGGCCATCCCCGGCGGTCGCACCCAGATCACCGGGCAGTTCACCCAGAGCTCCGCCCGCGAACTGGCCAACGTGCTCAAGTACGGCTCGCTGCCACTGTCGTTCGAGTCCTCGGAGGCCGAGACGGTGTCGGCGACGCTGGGCCTGTCGTCGCTGCGCGCCGGCCTGATCGCCGGTGCGGTCGGCCTGGCCCTGGTGCTGCTGTACTCGCTGCTCTACTACCGGGTGCTGGGCATCCTGACCGCGTTGTCGCTGGTGGCGTCCGGCGCCATGGTCTACGCGATCCTGGTGTTGCTGGGCCGCTGGATCAACTACACGCTCGACCTGGCGGGTATCGCCGGTCTGGTCATCGGTATCGGTATGACCGCCGACTCGTTCGTGGTGTTTTTCGAACGCATCAAGGACGAGATCCGCGAGGGCCGGTCGTTCCGGTCGGCGGTGCCGCGAGGCTGGGCCCGCGCCCGCAAGACGATCGTGTCCGGCAACGCCGTGACGCTGCTGGCGGCGGTGGTGCTGTACATCCTCGCGGTGGGGCAGGTGAAGGGCTTCGCGTTCACGCTGGGCCTGACCACGGTCCTCGACGTGCTCGTGGTGTTCCTGGTCACCTGGCCACTGGTCTACCTGGCGTCCAAGTCGCCGACGATGGCCAAGCCGGCGCTCAACGGCCTCGGCGCGGTCCAGCAGATCGCCAGGGAACGCCGGGCAGCCGCGCACACGACGGGACGGGACTGACAGATGGCGGCCAAGAACGAGGAACTGACAACCACGGCGCAGGAGGCGCCCGACCTGGAGTCCAGCGCGCCCAAGCACGGCTTCTTCGTGCGGCTCTACACGGGCACCGGCGCGTTCGAGGTCATCGGTAAGCGCAAGCTCTGGTACGCCGTCAGCGGCTTGATCGTGCTGGTCTGCGTGGCGAGCATGATCTTCCGCGGCTTCACCTTCGGTATCGACTTCGAGGGCGGCACCAAGGTGTCGATGCCGGTCAACACCGAGTCCGGTCAGGTCACCACCCAGCAGGTGGAGGACGTGTTCAGCGAGACGCTGGGCAAGTCACCGGAGTCGGTGGTGCAGGTCGGCAGCGGCAGCTCGGCGACCATCCAGATCCGCTCCGAGACGCTGACCAACGAAGAGACCGAGGAACTGCGCACCGCGCTGTTCGAGGAGTTCAAACCGCTCGGTGCCGACGGGCAGCCGAGTAAGGCCTCGATCAGCGACTCCGCGGTGTCGGAGACCTGGGGCGGCCAGATCACCAAGAAGGCGTTGATCGCGCTGGTGGTGTTCCTGGTGATCGCCACCGCCTACATCACCCTGCGCTACGAGCGCTACATGGCGACCGCGGCGATGGCCACCCTGGTGTTCGACCTGGTGGTGACCGCGGGCGTGTACTCCATCGTCGGCTTCGAGGTCACCCCGGCGACCGTGATCGGCCTGCTCACCATCCTGGGCTTCTCGCTGTACGACACGGTGATCGTGTTCGACAAGGTCGAGGAGAACACCCACGGCTTCGAGCACACCACCCGGCGCACCTACGCCGAACAGGCCAACCTCGCGGTCAACCAGACCTTCATGCGCTCGATCAACACCAGCGTGATCTCGGTGCTGCCGATCATCGCGCTGATGGTGGTGGCGGTGTGGCTGCTCGGCGTCGGCACCCTGATGGACCTGGCGCTGGTCCAGCTGGTCGGCGTGATCGTCGGCACCTACTCGTCGATCTTTTTCGCCACCCCGCTGCTGGTGTCGCTGCGGGAACGCACCGAACAGGTGCGCAACCACACCCGCAAGGTGATGAACCGCCGCCAGGGCGCGGCGGCGCGCGCCGCCGACACGGCCGACACCGCGGCCGGGGCCGACACGGCCGACACCCGCACCGCCGAATCCCGGGTGCCCGCCACGCCGCCGCCGGACAAGCCCGCGCCCGGTGCGCGGCCCAGCCGGCCCAGCCGGCCGTCCGGTAAGCGCGACGCCCGGCGGAGGTAACCGTGCGCTCGACGCGCCGTTGCGCGGTCCTGGTGGCCGTCGTGATGCTCGCGGGGGCGGTGGTGGCGGCGTGTTCGCCGAAACCCGCCGACAGCATCGACTTCGCGGTCGACGGTGCGCTGACGACGTACAACACCAACACCGTCGCCGGCGCCGCCTCGGCGGGTCCGCAGGCGTTCGCCCGCGTGTTGACCGGGTTCAACTACCACGGACCCGAAGGGCAGATCGTCGCCGACCAGGACTTCGGCACGGTCTCGGTGGTGGGTCGCGCACCGCTGCTGCTCGACTACGAGATCAACCAGAACGCGGTGTACTCCGACGGCAAGCCGATCACCTGCGACGACCTCGTGCTGGCCTGGGCGGCGCAGTCCGGCCGGTTCCCCGCGTTCGACGCGGCCAGCCGGGCCGGCTACAGCGACATCGCCTCGGTGGACTGTGTGCCGGGGCAGAAGAAGGCCCGGGTGTCGTTCGCGCCGGACCGCGGCTTCGTCGACTTCGGGCAGCTGTTCTCGGCGACGTCGCTGATGCCGTCGCACGTCATCGCCGACGAGCTCGGCCTCGGTGACGGCGGGGTGGCCCGCGCGTTGCTGGAGAACGACGCCCCCGTCGTCGACCGCATCGCCAAGGTGTGGAACAACGGCTGGACCCTCAAACCCGATCTCGACCTGGACAAGTTCCCGTCGTCGGGCCCCTACAAGCTGCAGTCGGTGACCGAGGACGGTGCGGTCGTGCTGGTCGCCAACGACAAGTGGTGGGGCGCCAAACCGGTCACCGAGCGGATCACGGTGTGGCCGCGCGGCGCCGACATCCAGGAACGCGTCAACGAGGGCGCCTACGACGTCGTCGACATCGCCACCGGATCGTCGGGCACCCTGAACCTGCCCGACGACTACGTGCGCATCGACGCCCCGTCGGCGGGGATCGAACAGCTGATCTTCGCCCCCGAGGGGGTGATGGGCGCGCCGCCGGCCCGGCGGGCGCTGGCACTGTGCACACCGCGCGACGTGATCGCCCGCAACGCCGAGGTGCCGATCGCCGACGCCCGGCTCAACGCCGCCGCCGAGGACGCCTACAGTCCCGCCGAGGTGGGCGCCGGACCCGAGTTCGTCGCCGCCAACCCCGACGCCGCGCGCGCCGCGCTGGAGAACAAACCGGTCATCGTGCGCATCGGCTACCAGAGCCCCAACCCGCGCCACGCCGCCACCGTCGGCGCGATCGCCAAGGCGTGCGCCCCAGCGGGGATCACCGTGCAGGACGCCGCGGGCACCAACGTCGGACCGAACTCGTTGCGCAACAACGAAATCGACGTGCTGCTCGCCAGCACGGGCGGCGCCACGGGCAGCGGGTCGACCGGCTCGTCGGCGATGGACGCCTACCAGTTCCACTCCGGCAACGGCAACAACCTGCCGCGCTACTCCAACCCGCAGATCGACCGGATCGTGTCGACGATCGCGGTGACCGCCGACCCCAAGGAGGTCGCGCGGCTGCTGGGTGAGGGCGGGCCGGTGCTGTGGGCCGACATGCCGACCCTGCCGCTGTACCGTCAGCAGCGCACGGTGGTGACGTCGAAGAAGATGTTCGCCGTCACCAGTAATCCGACCAGGTGGGGTGCGGGGTGGAACATGGACCGTTGGGTGCTCGAACGGTGAGCGGTGACGTGTCGTCGCTCATCGCGTCGCTGATGCGGGAGGTGCCGGACTTTCCCGAACCCGGCATCCAGTTCAAGGATCTGACGCCGGTGCTCGCCGACGCGCGCGGGCTCGCGGAGATCACCGACGCGATGGCCGAGAGCGCCGCGGGTGCGGACCTGGTGGCCGGGATCGACGCGCGCGGGTTCCTGCTGGGCGCCGCGGTCGCGCTGAAGCTCGGCACCGGGGTGCTGGCGATCCGCAAGGGCGGCAAACTGCCGCCGCCGGTGCTCAGCGAGACCTACGCGCTGGAGTACGGCACCGCGACGCTGGAGATCCCGGCCGACGGTGTCGACCTGACCAACCGTTCGGTGCTGATCGTCGACGACGTGCTCGCCACCGGCGGCACCGTGTCCGCGGCGGTGAGACTGCTGGATCAGGCGGGTGCGACGGTGACCGGCGCGGCGGTGCTACTGGAGTTGACCGACCTCAACGGCCGCGAGGTGCTCACACCCCTGCCGGTGACCTCCTTGCATCGGGTCTGAGGGATATCCTCGAAGTCGGGAAGTCGCGGAGGAGGTGAGCATGGCGGACAAACCGGGACACGCCGTGCAGTCGCCGCCGGGCGCGCGCTTGCCGGTCACCCCGCCCACCGAGGCGTCGAAACCGTCGACCAGTGCGTCGCGCCGGGTGCGCGCGCGGCTGGCCCGCCGGATGACCGCGCAGCGCAGTGCCGTCAACCCGGTGCTGGAACCGCTGGTCGCGATTCACCGCGAGATCTACCCGAAGGCCAACCTGCAGCTGCTGCAGCGCGCCTACGAGGTCGCCGAGGAGCGCCACGCCAACCAGCTGCGCAAGTCCGGCGACCCCTACATCACCCATCCGCTCGCGGTGGCCCACATCCTCGCCGAGCTCGGTATGGACACCACGACGCTGATCGCGGCGCTGCTGCATGACACGGTCGAGGACACCGGTTACACGCTCGAGGAGCTGACCGCGGAATTCGGTTCGGAGGTCGCCCATCTCGTCGACGGCGTGACCAAGCTGGACAAGGTCGCGCTGGGTACCGCCGCCGAGGGCGAGACCATCCGCAAGATGATCATCGCGATGGCGCGCGACGCCCGCGTGCTGGTGATCAAGGTGGCCGACCGGCTGCACAACATGCGCACCATGCGGTTCCTGCCGCCGGAGAAGCAACAGCGCAAGGCCCGTGAGACGCTGGAAGTCATTGCCCCGCTTGCTCATCGGCTCGGCATGGCGACGGTCAAGTGGGAGCTCGAGGACCTGTCGTTCGCGATCCTGCACCCCAAGAAGTACGAGGAGATCGTGCGGCTGGTCGCCGACCGGGCGCCGTCGCGCGACACCTACCTGGCCAAGGTGCGCGCCGAGATCGCCCAGACGCTGCAGGCGTCGAAGATCAACGCCGTCGTGGAGGGCAGGCCCAAGCACTACTGGTCGATCTACCAGAAGATGATCGTCAAGGGCCGCGACTTCGACGACATCCACGACCTGGTCGGCGTGCGCATCCTGTGCGACGAGATCCGCGACTGCTACGCCGCGCTGGGTGTGGTGCACTCGCTGTGGCAGCCGATGGCGGGCCGGTTCAAGGACTACATCGCCCAGCCCCGCTACGGCGTGTACCAGTCGCTGCACACCACCGTCGTCGGCCCCGAGGGCAAGCCGCTCGAGGTGCAGATCCGCACCCACGACATGCACAAGACCGCCGAGCTGGGCATCGCCGCGCACTGGCGGTACAAGGAGAACAAGGGCCGCAACGGGGTTCCCAACAACCCGCACGCCGCCGCCGAGATCGACGAGATGGCGTGGATGCGCCAACTGCTCGACTGGCAGCGGGAGGCCGCCGACCCGGGCGAGTTCCTGGAGTCGCTGCGCTACGACCTCGCGGTCCAGGAGATCTTCGTGTTCACCCCCAAGGGCGATGTGATCACGCTGCCCGCCGGGTCCACGCCCGTCGACTTCGCGTACGCCGTGCACACCGAGGTCGGGCACCGCTGCATCGGCGCCCGGGTCAACGGCCGCCTGGTGGCGTTGGAGCGCAAGCTCGAAAACGGGGAAGTGGTCGAGGTTTTCACCTCCAAGGCGCCCAACGCCGGGCCGTCGCGGGACTGGCAGAGCTTCGTGGTGTCCCCGCGGGCCAAGGCCAAGATCCGGCAGTGGTTCGCCAAGGAGCGCCGCGAGGAGGCGCTGGAGGCCGGCAAGGACGCGATCGCGCGCGAGGTGCGCCGCGGCGGACTTCCGTTGCAGCGCTTGATGAATGCCGAGACCATGGGTGCGCTGGCCCGGGAGCTGCGCTACGCCGACGTCTCAGCGCTCTACACCGCGGTCGGTGAGGGCCATGTGTCGGCGCGGCACGTGGTGCAGCGGCTGGTCGCGCTGGTCGGCGGTGACGAGGACGCCGCCGACGAGATCGCCGAACGCTCCACCCCGGCGACGATGCCGGTGCGCCACCGCACCAGCGACGACGTCGGCGTGGCGGTGCCGGGCGCACCGGGGGTGCTGACCAAGCTCGCCAAGTGCTGCACCCCGGTGCCGGGCGACAACATCCTCGGGTTCGTCACCCGCGGCGGCGGGGTCAGCGTGCACCGCACCGACTGCACGAACGCCAAGTCGCTGCAGGAGCAGTCCGAGCGGATCATCGAGGTGAAGTGGGCGCCGTCGCCCTCGTCGGTGTTCCTGGTGGCCATCCAGGTGGAGGCACTCGACCGGCACCGGCTGCTGTCCGACGTCACCCGGGTGCTGGCCGACGAGAAGGTCAACATCCTGTCGGCGCAGGTGACCACCTCCAACGACCGGGTGGCTATCAGCCGGTTCACCTTCGAGATGGGCGACCCGAAGCATCTGGGCCACGTGCTCAACGTGGTGCGCAATGTGGAGGGTGTGTACGACGTCTACCGGGTCACCTCCGCGGCGTGAGCCGCGATCAGGCAGAAGCGGCGTGAGCCGCGATCAGGCAGAAGCGGCGTGAGCCGTCTGCACGGCGCGTCAATTTTTGCCAGATCTGCCATACTGCGACAATGCGTCCTGCGTTGCTGGTCCTTGTCGCCGCGCTCGCGCTTGCTGGTTGCAGCGCCACCATCAAGCCGGAAGGGGCGGCGAAGTCCGTCGTCGACCTGGTGTCGGAGCAGACCGGGTTCAAGCCCACCGACGTCACGTGCCCGGACGGAATCGAGGCCAAGGTCGGCACCACCTTCGAGTGCACCTTCACCGGTCCCGAGGGAGTGCAGTACACCGCGGACATGCAGGTGACCAAGGTCGACGGCGAGGACGTCGAGTTCTACATCGAGACCGCCCCGACCGGCTAGGTCACTGCACCCGGACCGACTCGATGCGCACCTCGTCGGCGGGCTTCCCGTCGTCGCTGCCGTCGGCGACCCCGGCGTCGGCGATCTTGTCGATCGTGGCCAGCCCGGCCTCGTTGATGGTGCCGAACACCGTGTAGGTCGGCGGCAGCGCGGAGTCCTCGTAGACGAGGAAGAACTGGCTGCCGTTGGTGCCGAGGCCCGAGTTGGCCATCGCCAGGGTGCCGCGCGGATAGCGCAGCGGTTTCTTCATCGCCGGGTCGGTGAGCCGGAACTGGTTGGTCGGGTACTCGTTGGGGAACCGGTAACCCGGCCCGCCGGTGCCGGTGCCGGTCGGGTCGCCGCACTGCAGGACGCCGAGCTCCTCGCTGGTGGTCAGCCGATGGCACTGCGTCTTGTCGAAGAAACCCTGCTGGGCGAGGCTGACGAAGTTGTTCACCGTGCACGGGGCCTTGGCGTTGTCGAGCCTGATCCCGATGGCGCCGCGGTTGGTCGTGATGGTGGCGTTGATGAACTCCGGGGTGGTGGCCACCTTCCCGGTCCGCGGCGGCTTGACCGACTTGCTCGGCGGCTCGGGGGTGGCCGGGTACTGGCAGTTCGACCCGAGCGTGGCCGGCGGTTTGAACTTCGGCAGGTCGTCGAGCTGGGCGGGGGTCGCCGTGACCGGGGGCCGGTCCGTGCGGTCGTAGTAGGAGTCCATGTCCCGGGCCACGGCCACCAGGAGCACGACGGTCACGGTGATCAGCAGCACCATCGCCACCGTGACCAGGTAGCTGATGACCAGGCCGGCGATCGCCAGCCCGCGGCCCTCCTCGCCGGTCTTCTTGATCTGCGACAGCGACAGGTGACCGAACAGGATGCCCAGCGGCGCGAACAGGAACGCGAACACCATCGAGATGACCGCGAACGTGTTCGTCGGCCTGGGTCCCGCCGGATATGCCGCCGGGTAGCCGTACGGGGGCGGATACGGCGGCGGGTAGGGCGGGTACGGCGGGGGAGCCTCAGCCGGGTACGGCGGCGCCTCAGGCGGTGCGTACGCCGGCGGCGGTTCGAAGCCGTTGGGCGGTGTCGGTTCGGTCACGGTGCTCCCGGCCTAGTCGAGCAGGATCGACTTGACCTGGACCGGGGTGGCCGGCGGGCCGTCCGGCCGGCCGCCCTCCACGCCGGCGCTGGCGATCTTGTCCAGTGTGGCCAGCCCGGTCTCGTCGATCGTGCCGAACACCGTGTAGTTCGGCGGCAGCTTCGAGTCGCCGTAGACCAGGAAGAACTGGCTGCCGTTGGTGTCGGGGCCGGCGTTGGCCATCGCCAGGGTGCCGCGCGGATAGGTCACCGGCTCCTGCAGCTTCGGGTCGTCGCGCTGGTACTGGTTGGTCGGGTACTCGTTGGCGAACGAGTAGCCCGGACCGCCGGTGCCCTTACCGGTCGGGTCGCCGCACTGCAACACCTTCAGGGAGTCCGCGGTGGTCAGCCGGTGGCACGGGGTGTCGTCGAAGTAGCCCTGCTGGGCCAGGCTGGCGAAGTTGTTCACCGTGCACGGCGACTTGTCGTTGTCGAGCATCAGCCCGATGTTGCCCTGGTCGGTGGACATGCTGACGCTGACCTCGCCGGGCTCCCGCGGCACCTTGCCGGTGCGCGGCGGCTTGACGTCCTTGCTGGCCTTCTCCGCGGTCGCCGGGTACTGGCAGTTCTCGCCGAGACCGGCGGGGGCGACGAACGCGGGCAGTCCGCCCGGCTGCGCCTGCGCCGAGGTGGTGGGGGTGTCGGTCGCCGCCGCGTTCTCGGTGTCGCCCGAGTCGCGCTTGGTGATCACGACGGTGGTGACGACCGCGGCGATCACGGCGATCGCACCGACGACCGAGCCGATGATCGTGTACAGCCGCCGCTTACGAGCCCTCTCGGCGCGGCGCTGCAGTTGCCGCTCGAGTTTGCGCTTCGCAGCTTCCCGCCGCTGTTCGTTAGTCGGCACGCCCTCTCCTTCTCGTGTGGAACGGTCGGCAACGAGTGTGCCAGGCATTGCTGGGTGTGGTGCTTAAGGCCACGTCGTGGCGGGATGGGAAACTGGACGTCGTGTTCATCACCGGGTTTCCGGCCGGCTTCATGGCGTGCAACTGCTATGTGCTGGCCCCGAAGGACGGGGCCGACGCGATCATCGTCGACCCCGGCCAGCGGGCGATGGGGCCGCTGCGCCGGATCCTCGATGAACACCGCCTGACCCCGGCTGCGGTTCTGCTCACCCACGGCCACATCGATCACATCTGGTCGGCGCAGAAGGTGGCCGACACCTACGGCTGCCCGGCGTTCATCCACCCCGAGGACCGCTACATGCTGACCGACCCGGTCAAGGACTTCGGCCGGGGCCTGATCGGCGGCCTGGCCACCTCGGCGTTCGGTGTGCTGTTCCAAGAGCCCCGCCAGCTCGTCGAGCTGGACACCGACGGCGACAAGGTCGACGTCGGCGGGACGACCGTGACCGTCGACCACACCCCGGGGCACACCCGGGGGTCGGTGGTGTTCCGCGTCGAGGGGGTGTCGGGCCCGGGGACCGTCGTGTTCACCGGCGATACCCTGTTCCGGCAGTCGGTCGGCCGCACCGACCTGCCGGGCGGCAGCGGCCGGGACCTGCTCGGCTCCATCGTCAACAAACTGTTGGTGCTCGACGACGACACCGTGGTACTACCGGGGCATGGTCCCCGGACCACGATCGGCTTCGAACGCCGCAACAACCCATTTCTCGAAGGCTTGAGTTAAGTGACTGACTTTCAGGCGCCCAAGGGCGTCCCGGACTACCTGCCCCCGGATTCCGCGCAGTTCGTCGGTTTGCGCGACACGCTTCTCGACACCGCCCGGCGCGCGGGCTACGGCGACATCGAGTTGCCGATCTTCGAGGACACCGCGCTGTTCGCGCGCGGGGTGGGGGAGTCCACCGACGTGGTGTCCAAGGAGATGTACACGTTCGCCGACCGCGGCGACCGGTCGGTGACGCTGCGCCCGGAGGGCACCGCGGGTGTGATGCGCGCGGTCATCGAGCACGGCCTGGACCGGGGCGCGCTGCCGGTCAAGCTGTGCTATTCGGGGCCGTTCTTCCGCTACGAGCGCCCGCAGGCCGGCCGCTACCGCCAGCTGCAGCAGGTCGGGGTGGAGGCCATCGGGGTCGACGACCCGGCGCTGGACGCCGAGGTGATCGCGGTGGCCGACGCCGGATTCCGGGCGCTGGGGCTCGACGGGTTCCGGCTGGAGATCACCTCGCTGGGCGACGACACCTGCCGGCCGCAGTACCGCGAACTGCTGCAGAAGTTCCTGTTCAAGCTCGACCTCGACGAGGAGACGCGGCGACGCGCCGAGATCAACCCGCTGCGGGTGCTCGACGACAAGCGGCCGCACGTGCGGGAGATGACCGCCGACGCGCCGGTGATGCTGGACCACCTGTCCGACGGGGCCAGGGAGCACTTCGACAAGGTGCTGGCCTACCTCGACGCGCTGGACGTGCCGTACGTGATCAACCCGCGGATGGTGCGCGGTCTGGACTACTACACCAAGACCACGTTCGAGTTCGTCCACGACGGGCTCGGCGCGCAGTCCGGCATCGGCGGCGGTGGCCGCTACGACGGGCTGATGCGCCAGCTGGGCGGAAAGGACCTGTCCGGCATCGGTTTCGGGCTGGGCGTGGACCGGACCCTGCTGGCGCTGAAGGCCGAGGGCAAGAGCGTCGGCGGCACCTCACGGGTGGACGTGTTCTCGGTGCCGATGGGCGAGCAGGCCAAGACGCAGCTGATGGTGCTGGGCGCGCGGCTGCGGGCGGCGGGGGTGCGGGTCGACATGGCCTACGGCGACCGCAGCGTGAAGGCCGCGATGAAGGCCGCCGACCGCTCCGGGGCGTCGCTGGCGCTGGTGGCCGGGGACCGCGACATCGAGGCCGGCACCGTCGGGGTGAAGAACCTCGCCACCGGCGAGCAGACCGACGTGCCCGCCGACGACGTGCTGCGCGAGGTGCTGTCCCGGCTGAACCGGGTCTGACTCAGCCGGCGGGTGCGTGCGCGCCGATCACGGCGTTGAGCACCTCGTCGACCTTGCCGACTCCGCCGTCGAACGGGTTGCCGCGCTTGAGGGTGTGCGTGCCGCCCGGGGTGATCGCGACGAGTTTCGGTGAGCTGGAACCGATCTGGAACCTGCGGGCGAACCGCACCTGATCGAGCTGCACCAGCGCGCCGCCGCGGTAGCTGAACAGTTCGAGCTTGCGGTCCAGCACCGCCGCGGGCCGGCACTCGTGCAGCGGCCTGCCCCGGTAGCGGCGCACCCGCAGCACCACCAGGGCTGTCGCGACCGCCAGCGCCACCCCGGCGGCGACGAACACCGCCCCCAGCACGGTCGACAGCGTTCCGGTGACCAGTGCGGCCACGCCGAAGCCGCCGACCACCAACGTCAGCGCCCCCAGCACGAACGCCAGCACCGTCAGCCCGCCGGTGCCGCGGTCGATGACGAGCACCCGGCGCCCGTCGTCGGTCACGATGAGGCCCCCGGTGTCGACCAGGACCCGGTTCTCGGTCGGAGTGTCCACGGCGCAACTGTGCCATCCCGCCGCGGCGGGCGGGTGCGGATTCGGGCTATTTCCGGGCTATTTCAAGGGCTATCTCAGATGGCCATGGCGGCGCGCACATCGGCCTCCGACGACGAACCACCGGTGCCGCTGGAGGTCACCCGGCCGGACTCCAGGATGTAGTAGGTCTGCGCCGACTCCAGTGCGAAGCCGATGTGCTGTTCGACCAGCAGCACCCCGAGGTCGCCGCGCCTGGTCAGCGCGGTGATCGCGGCCTCGATCTCGGCGACCACCGACGGCTGGATGCCCTCGGTCGGCTCGTCGAGGATCAGGCACTTCGGCGAGGTGATCAACGCCCGCGCGATCGCCAGCTGCTGGCGCTGCCCACCGGAGAGCAGGCCGGCGCGGCGCGACAACAGTTCCCGCAGCGCGGGGAACAGGTCGAGCTGTTCGTCGATCAACTGCTTGCCGTTCTTGCGGCCGTCGGCGACGACCTGCAGGTTCTCCATGGTCGTCAGCTGGCCGAAGGACTGCTGGCCCTGCGGCACGTACGCCAGCCCGCGGCCCACCCGCGCGCTGGGCCGCAGCTTCGTGACGTCCTCCCCGTCGAACAGCACCCGGCCCGACGAGCATTTGAGCAGCCCGACCGCCGCGCGCAGCAGCGTGGTCTTGCCCGCGCCGTTGTGCCCCATCACCGCCGCGACCCCGTCGGAGGGCACCTCGATGCTGACCCCGTGGATCACCTCGGTGCGGCCGTAGCCGGTGTGCACATCGACAAGCTGCAGCATCAGGACGTCTCCTCGACGAGTTCTTCGGGCACGTCGGCGGTGCCTGCGGCGGCGGTGCCGAGGTAGACCTCCTGCACCTTGGGGTTGGCCTGCACCTCGGCGACGGTGCCCTCGGCGATCACCTGGCCGCGGGCCAGCACGGTCACCGACGTCGCGAACGCGCGCATGAAGTCCATGTCGTGTTCGACGACGACCACGGTGCGCTCACCGCCGATGCGGCGCAACAGGTTTCCGGTCTCCTCGCGTTCCTCGTGGCTCATCCCGGCGACGGGTTCGTCGAGAAGCAGCACGTCGGCGTTCTGCACCAGCAGCATGCCGATCTCCAGCCACTGCTTCTGCCCGTGCGCCAGCACCCCGGCGGGCTTGTCGGCCAGGTCGGTGAGCCCGATCGTCTCGAGCGCCTCCTCGATGGCCGGCAGCACCCCCTTGCGCCTGCGCAGCAGCGTCCATGCCGAGCGCCCGGCGCCGGCGGCGATGTCGAGGTTCTGCAGCACCGTCAACTGTTCGAAGACGCTGGCGGTCTGGAACGTCCGGCCCACCCCCAGGCGCGCGATCTGGTGCACCTTCTTGCCGAGCAGTTCGACACCGGACTTGTTCACCGACCCGGTCGCGGGCACCAGTCCGGTGATCGCGTCGATCACCGTCGTCTTGCCTGCGCCGTTGGGGCCGATCAGGAACCGCAGATCGCCCTGGAACAGCGTGATGTCGACATTGTTGACCGCCTTGAAGCCGTCGAAATCGACTGTCAGACCTCGCACTTCGAGATACTCGGTGCCCATGCCGGCGTTGCCGCCGGGGACGGGTTCCTTGACCTCCCCGCCAATGACGTCCTGCGTGCTCATGTGGCTGCCCCCACCTTCTCGGAGTCGGGATCATCCTGCGGCTGGCTGGGTTTGGGCTCCACAGGGGCTTGCGGCCTGCGGATCCGCCAGCGCTTGGCCAGCACGCCCAGTCCGGCGAGCCCGGCTGGGAAGAAGCCGACGACGACGATGAACAGCAGGCCCTGGGCGTAGGTCCACTCCGACGGGAACCGTTCGGAGAACAGGGTCTGCGCCCAGGCGACACCGATCGCGCCGAGCACCGGTCCCAGTAGGGTGGTGCGCCCGCCGATCGCGACGCCGATCAGGAACGCGATCGACGGCAGGATGCCGACCTGCGACGGCGCGATGAAGCCCACGATCGGGGCGAACAGCGCGCCGGCGATGCTGGCGAACAGCGCGGCGGTGGTGTAGGCGACGACCTTGATGTTGGCGGGGTCGTAGCCGAGGAAGCGCACGCGTTCCTCACCGTCGCGCACCGCCACCAGCAGTTCGCCGTAGCGGCTCTGCATGAGCTGACGGGCCACCGCCACCACCAGCAGCAGCACCGCGGCGGCGATGAAGTACAGCATCCGCCGGTTCACCGGGTCGTTCAGGGTGAACCCGAAGAACGTGCGAAACCTGTTGAGCCCGTTGCTGCCACCGAGGCTGGTCTGCCCGACCAGCAGGATCGCCAGGGCGGCGGCCAGGGCCTGCGACAGGATCGCGAAGTAGGCGCCCTTGACGCGGCGCTTGAACACGCCGAAACCCAGCGCCGCCGCGATACCGGTCGGCAGCAGCACGATCGCGGCCAGGGTGAACGCGGGGGAGGCGAACGGCACCCAGTAGCCGGGCAGTTCCCGCACACCCGCGATCTGCATGAAGTCGGGCACGTCGTCGCCGCGCAGCTGCGCGTCGGCGATCTTGAGGTGCATGCCCATCATGTAGCCGCCCAGGCCGAAGAACACGCCCTGGCCCAGCACCAGCATGCCGCCGCGGCCCCACGCCAGCCCGATGCCGACCGCGACGATCGCGAAGCACAGGAACTTGCCCAGCAGGCTGAGCCGGAAGTCCGACAGCACCGCCGGGGCCACCCCGAACAGCAACACCGCCGCGATCCCGAAGCCGGCCCACGTCTGCCAGCGGCCCACGAGGGTTCTCATACGAGACTCCTTGTCCGGACGGTGAACAGGCCCTGCGGCCGGACCTGCAGGAAGATCACGATGATCACGAACACGATTACCTTGGCCAGCGAGGCCGTGGTGTTGTACTCGATGAACGAGTTCAGGAAGCCGAGCCCGAACGCCGCGATCACCGTGCCCTTGATCTGGCCGAGCCCGCCGACCACCACCACCAGGAACGCATCGATCAGATAGCTCTGGCCGATGGTCGGGCTGGTCGAGCCGATCAGCGTCAGCGCCACACCGGCGACCGCGGCCAGCCCAGAACCGATGAAGAACGTTGTGATGTCGGTCTTGCGGGACGAGATACCGCTGGTCTCGGCGAGGTCGCGGTTCTGCACCACGGCGCGGATCCGTCGGCCCATCGGGCTGGCCTTGAGCGCGGTGGCCAGCGCCGCCACGCACACGATCGCCAGCACCAGGATGAAGATGCGCGTCTTGGGCACCACGGCGCCGAAGATGTCGATGCCGCCGGACAGCCACGGCGGTGCCACCACGTTGACCGCGGGGGCGCCGAAGATGTCGCGGGCGATCTGCTGCAGCACCAGCCCGACACCGAAGGTCACCAGCAGCGTGTCCAGCGGCCGGTCATACATCCGCTGGATCAGCGTGACCTCCAGCAGCACGCCCATCGCTCCGCCGATGAGGAACCCGACGACCAGCGAGATCAGCAGGGACACACCGGCACTCGACACGATCTGCTGCACCACGTAGGCGGTGTAGCAGCCGGCCATGATGAACTCGCCGTGCGCCATGTTGATGACGCCCATCTGACCGAAGGTCAGCGACAAACCCAGCGCCGCCAGCAACAGGATTGAGCCGAGGCTCAATCCCGTTGCCAGCTGCCCGATCAGGACATCCATCTGATGATCAGTTGGACAGTCCGGCGGCCCACGGATACGACTTCAGGTACGGATCCGGGGTGATCGGTCCGGGCGACTCCCAGATCGTGTAGATCAGGCCGTCGGGCCGGATCTCACCGATGCGCGCCGTCTTGGTGATGTGGTGGTTCTCGCCGTCGATGGTCACCTTGCCCTCGGGGGCGTCGAAGGTCACGCCGCCGGCGTTCTCCTGGATCGCGGCCACGTCAAACGAATTCGCCTTCTCGACGGTGTTCTTCCACAGGTACACCGAGACGTAGGCGGCCTCCATCGGGTCCGAGGTCGGCTTGTCGGCGCCGAACTTCGCCTTGTAGGCCTTGACGAACTCCTTGTTCACCGGGTTGTCGACGGTCTCGTAGTAGTTCCACGCCGTCAGCTGGCCCTCGATGTTCTCGACACCGATGCCGCCGACCTCCTCCTCGGCGATCGACACCGACACCACCGGCATCTGCTCGGCGGTCAGGCCGACGTTCTTGTACTCGCGGAAGAACGCGACGTTGGAGTCGCCGTTGAGCGTGTTGAACACGGCGTCGGCGTCTGCGGTGCGGATCTTGTTGACGATCGTGGAGAAGTCGGTCGAGCCCAGCGGCGTGTAGTCCTCGCCCTTGATCTCGATGCCGTTGGCCTCCGCGTACGCCTTGATGATGCGGTTGGCGGTCTGCGGGAAGACGTAGTCGCTACCGACCAGGTAGAGCGACTTGACGCCCTTCTCCTTGAGGTAGTCCAGGGCCGGCACGATCTGCTGGTTGGTGGTGGCGCCGGTGTAGAAGATGTTCGGGCTGGACTCCAGGCCCTCGTACTGCACCGGGTAGTACAGCAGCGCGTTGTTGGACTCGAAGACCGGCAGCATGGCCTTGCGCGACGACGAGGTCCAGCCGCCGAACACCGCGGCCACGCAGTCGCTGCTGATCAGCTTCTCGGCCTTCTCGGCGAACACCGTCGGCTCGGACGCGCCGTCCTCACCGATCAGCTCGATCTGCTTGCCGAGCACGCCGCCGTCGGCGTTGATCTCCTCGACGGCCAGGTCGATCGCGTTGCGGACCGTCACCTCCGAGATCGCCATCGTGCCCGACAGCGAGTTCAGCGCGCCCACCTTGATGGTGTCACCGGAGGTGTCGACGCACGACTCGGCGTTTGCCGACTCCGATTCCGTCGCCTTGCTTCCGCAGCCGGCCAGCACCAGGCTCGATGCGGCGACGATGCTGCCCGCAACGAGTGCCGACCGCTTCACCGAGGACCGTCGTGGTAGTCGCATGAACAGCCTTTCCTATATATCCGCAGCGCATTTCGAGCGATGAGCCACGAGTTCGTGTGTGAGACCCCACCCCAACGGGATGTCGAATCGGGACGTTAGAGCCGCGGTGTTACTAGGAAATCTCTGTCTGTTTCAAACAAATTAACCTGTAGTGGATTCCGTTTTCGCTTGCAGACTTCGCCAGGCGGCCGCCGGACCACCGGGGCTGTAACGGTTTGGTACGGTCCGGCGATGTGACCAACATGCGAACAGCTACAGCTAAGGCCGGAGCGGTATTGGCGCTGGTGGCGGCCACCACCCTGATGGGGCAGGCCACCGCGGCGGCACAGTCCGAGGAACCCACCGAGGGCCCTGAGGTCACCGAGACCACCGAGATTCCTCAGGCGCCGGAAGGCACCGAGGGCACGGAAGGCACCGAGGCCACCGAGGGCACGGAAGCCACCGAGGGCACTGAAGCCACTGAGGCTCCCGAGGCGACTCAGGGCACCGAGGGTGGTCACGTGGTCCGGTACACGCTGACCGCGGCGGCGCCGGCCGACTTCCAGTTGAACTTCCTGGTGGCGCAGCCTCCGAACAAGGAGGCCTACAACGCCGACGCGTACGCCTACCTGAAGAAGGAGGAGATCGTGCTGGAGGCGGGCGTGCCGTGGGTGTTCGAGACCAGGATGGAGGACCCGCAGTGGGCGATCCTGACCGCCAGCACCGGTGTGCACGCGATGCAGGCACCGCCGCTGCCGCACTGCGAGATCGCCGTCGACGGTGAGATCGTCGTCCAGAACGACGGCCCCTACACCGCGCAGTGCCAGCTCAGCCGCTGGTGAGCTGATCCAGCTCGGTCAGGCCGTGCAGCACCGGCGGCAGTGGGTCGCGGTGCAGCACGCCGAGCCGCTGCGTGGCGCGGGTGAGCGCGACGTAGAGGTCGGCCGCGCCCCGCGGTCCGTCGGCCAGGATCCGGCCCGGGTCGACGACGAGCACGGCGTCGAACTCGAGGCCCTTGGTCTCTGACGGCGGGACCGCGCCGGGAGTGCCCGGGGGACCGATCACCACGCTGGTGCCCTCGCGGTCGGCCTCGTCGCGCACGAAACCCTCGATCGCGGAGGTCAGTTCGTCGTCGCTGACCTGCCGTGCCCACGGCCGCACCCCACACGAGCGCACCGACTCCGGCGGGGTGGCGCCGGGCGCGAACTCCTCGAGCAGCGCGGCGGCGACCGCCATGATCTCGGCGGGGGTGCGGTAGTTCACCGTCAGCGCCCGGTACACCCAGCGGCCGGGCGCGTAGCGGTCGAGCATCTCCGCCCACGAGGTGGCGCCCGCGGCCGAGCGGCGCTGGGCCAGGTCGCCGACAACGGTGAACGACTTGGCCGGGCAGCGCCGCATCAGCACCCGCCAGTCCATCTCGGAGAGCTCCTGGGCCTCGTCGACGACGACGTGGCCGTAGGTCCAGTCCCGGTCGGCGGCGGCGCGTTCGGCGACGTCGCGGGTGTCGCGTTCGGCGAACCGCTCGGCGAGCTCCTCGGCGCCGACCACGTCGGAGGCCAGCAGCTGGTCCTCGTCGTCCATCAGATCCTCGTGCGCGACCATCAGGTCGAGCACCCCGGCCGCGTACGCCTCCTCCTCCTTGCGCGCCTGCTCGGCCTGCAGGTCGGGTTTGATCCCGCCGAGCAGGTCGACGAGCTCGTCGAGCAGCGGAACGTCCGACACCGTCCACGCGTCGCCCCGTTCGCGCCACAGCGACTCGTCGGCGCCGGCGGCGCGCAGCCGGTCGCGTGACTCGTAGAGCCCGGCCAGCAGCTGCTGCGGGGTGAGCTCGGGCCACAGCTCGTCGAGGGCGGCGGCGAAGTCCTCGTGATCGTCGAGTTCGTCGAGCAATTCGGAGCGCAGGTGCTCCCAGGCCTTCTTGTCGTCGCGGGTCAGCCAGCCGCGGCCGATGCGCGCGATCGCGCGTTCGGTCAGCACCCAGGTGACCACGTCGACGAACACCGCGCGGGCGTCGTTGTGCGGCAGCCCGCTCTCGCGGGCCTCCTGGATCGCCCATTCGGCGGTCTCGGCGTCGATGCGCACGGTGACGTCGGCCAGCTTGATGGGCAGCGGCTCCTCGGGGACCCGCTGCCGGTCGGCGATCGCGGCCTTGAGCACGTCGAGCATCGCCAGTGAGCCCTTGATCCGGGCCACCTCGGGGGTGTCCTCGGCGGTGGCGCGCAGGCCGGGAACCAGGTCGCCGGTGGTCATGAACACCACGTTGGTCTCGCCCAGCGACGGCAGCACCCGGCTGATGTGGTCCAGGAACGCCGGGTTCGGGCCGATGACGAGCACGCCCTGGCGTTCCATCCGGTCCCGGTGGGTGTAGAGCAGGTAGGCGACGCGGTGCAGGGCGACGACGGTCTTCCCGGTGCCCGGCCCGCCCTCGACGACGAGGATGCCGGGGTGGTCCAGCCGGATGATCTCGTCCTGCTCGGCCTGGATGGTGGCGACGATGTCGCGCATGCCCTCACCGCGCGGGGCGTTGACCGCGGCGAGCAGCGCGGCGTCGCCGCGTTCGCCGTCGCCGGGCCTGCCGAACACCTCGTCGGTGAAGTCCAGGACCCGCCTGCCGAAGGTGTGGAACTGGCGGCGCCTGCGCATGCCCTCCGGATGGGCGCCGGTGGCGGTGTAGAAGGCGCGGGCGGCCGGGGCGCGCCAGTCGATCAGCACCGGCTCGTGGTCGTTGTCCTCGTCGAGCAGCCCGATGCGGCCGATGTAGCGGCGCTCGCCGGACTCGGTGTCCAGCCGGCCGAAGCACAGCCCGTGGTCGGCGACGTTGAGCCGGTTCATCCGCTTGGCCTCGGCGCGGACCTCCGCGTCGCGGTCGACCAGCTCGCGGCCGTCGCCGCGCAGCGCCGCCGCGTAGCGCTGCTGGGCCCGCGCGCGCTCGTCGTCGAGCCGCCGGTACAGGTCCGCCACATAGCGCTGTTCGGACCGCAGTTCCTCGTCGTAGCCGTCGCTCGGCACGCCGTCCCTTCCTGGCTTGGATTTCTGGCTTAGATCTCTGGCTTGGATGTGAAGCCCAACGCGATCTGTGGGCGACACTCCTTTGTACCCCTGTGCGGGCAGGTGGGCGCGCCACCCTTGACAGGCTATCGAACGTGAGTTCGAATACGGGTATGCGGTGGGACGGGCAGGGCGTCGGCGTCGACGACGGAGCGCTGCCCGGGCTGGCCCGCATCGGGTTCGTGCGCAGCGTGCGCACCCCGCAGTTCGAGGGCATCACGTTTCACGAGGTGCTGTGTAAGAGCGCGCTGAACAAGGTGCCTAACGCGGCGATGCTGCCGTTCCGCTGGACCGTCAACGGTTACCGCGGCTGTTCGCACGCCTGCCGCTACTGCTTCGCCCGGCCCACCCACGAGTATCTCGACTTGGACTGCGGTGCCGACTTCGACAGCCAGGTGGTGGTCAAGACCAACGTCGTGGAGGTGCTGCGCCGGGAACTGGCGCGGCGATCCTGGCGACGCGAGACGGTCGCGCTGGGCACCAACACCGACCCCTACCAGCGGGCCGAGGGGCGGTACGCGTTGATGCCGGGGATCATCTCGGCGCTGGCCGACTCGGGCACCCCGTTCTCGATCCTGACCAAGGGCACGCTGCTGCGCCGCGATCTGCCGCTGATCGCCGACGCCGCGCGGCACGTCGAGGTCAGCGTCGCGGTGTCGCTGGCGATCGGCGACCCGCAGCTGCACCGCGACGTCGAGCCCGGCACCCCGTCACCGCAGGCGCGGCTCGGCCTGATCTCCGCGATCCGCGACGCCGGGCTGGGCTGCCATGTGATGGTCGCGCCGGTGCTGCCGTATCTGACCGACTCGGTCGCCCATCTCGACGGGCTGCTCGGCGACATCGCCGCGGCCGGGGCCACCGGGGTGACGGTGTTCGGGCTGCACCTGCGCGGATCGACCCGCGGCTGGTTCCTGCAGTGGCTGCAGCAGTCACACCCGCAGCTGGTGCCGCGCTACCGCGAGCTGTACCGGCGCGGCGCCTACCTGCCCGCCGACTACCGAAAGATGTTGCACGACAGGGTCACACCGCTGGTGCGTAAACACGGTCTGATGCGTGACCACCGGGTCAGGGCCGAGGAACCGGCGCCGGTCGCGGCCGCTGCGGTCCCGGCGGCGCTGCAGCCGACGCTGTTCTAGCCCCCGACCGCGAAGGGGGAGGGGCTAGCTGCGGCCGCGCTTGACGTCCTTGAACGGCACCCCGCGGTCGGCGGCGTACTCGCGCGGGAAGCCGAGGATGCGTTCGCCGATGATGTTGCGGGCGATCTCGGTGGTGCCGCCGCCGAGCGCCGCCGCCTGCCGGGACAGGTAGCGCTCACCGTGGCGGATCAGCTCGTCGTCGGCGTCGACCACCCCGGCGCTGGCGGTGATCGCCAGCGCGGTGTCGAACTCCAGGTGGTGGACGTCGGCGTGGGCGATGCGGATGATCGACCCGGCCGCCGGCGGCAGCGACCCGTCGAGCACGCCGTGGTAGACGTGGTCGATCAGCTGCTCGCGCACCGCGCGGTGCACCAGGGCGCGACCGGCCATCTCCTGCAGCCGCTCGTTGTCGGCCTGACCGGTCTTCTCCAGCAGCTCCGCGTAATCGGTCGGCACATCGGACTTGCCCTCGGCGCCGACGCCGCTGGCGAACTCCGAGCCGCCGCCGACCGCGCGCCGCTCGTGGTACAGCTGGCGCGAGGCCACCGCCCACCCGTCGTTGACCTCACCGACGACGTCATCGTCGGTGAGTTCGAGGTTGTCGAAGAACTCCTCGCAGAACTCCACCGACCCGTTGACCTGTTTGATGCGGCGCAGCGTGATGCCCGGGCTGTTGATCGGCACCAGGAACATCGTCAGGCCCTCGTGCTTGGGCACGTCCCAGTTGGTGCGTGCCAGCATCAGCCCGTAGTCGGCGGCGAAAGCGCTTGTGCTCCAGGTCTTGGCGCCGTTGATCACCCACTTGCCGTCCTTGCGGTCGGCGCGGGTGATCACCCCGGCCAGGTCGGAGCCGCCGCTGGGTTCGGACAGCAGCTGCACCAGCACCTCGTCACCGCGCAGCACCGCCGGGATGTGCTTGCGCTTCTGCTCCTCGCTGGCGGTGTCGAGCAGGGTCGCCGCGCAGATCGTGAACGTCGGCGTGTTCAGGATGATCGGCAGTTCGTATTCGCGCGAGACCGCGTTGAACGCCCGCTGGTACTCGATCGGCAGCCCGAGCCCGCCGTACTCCTTCGGAAAGCAGATACCCGCGAACCCGCCGTCCCACAGCTTGCGCTGCAGTTCGCGGGCGCGCAGCCAGGGCTCCTCCTCGCCGCGGTCGTGCTCGGGCGGGTCGTTCGGGTCGATGCGCGGCATGTTGTCGGCCAGCCACGCGGCGGCGCGTGCGGCGAACTCCTCCACCGTCTCGGTGGTGGCCGGGGCCGATGTGGTCTCGGTCATGAGGCTTGCAGCTCCTTGGTGAGCGAGTAGACGCGCAGGTTGTGGTCCTCGGGGGTGCCGTACAGCGAGCGGTACAGCGTCGCGCGCCGCAGGAACAGGTGCAGGTCGTGCTCCCACGTCACACCGATGCCGCCGTGCAACTGCACGCACTGCTGCAGCATCGTCGGGGAGTGCTCGCCCACATAGGATTTCGCGACGCTGACCGCCATCGACGCCTCGGGGGAGCGGGCGGCCACCTTGGCCGTGGCGTTGTTGGTCGTCGCGCGGCAGGCCTCGAACCAGATCTTGAGGTCGGCGTACATGTGCTTGAGCGCCTGGTAGGAACCGAGCGGCCGGCCGAAGGAGTGCCGGTCGAAGCCCCACTGGATGGTGAACGCCAGCACGGTGTCGAGGATCCCGACCACCTCGGCGCACTGCAGCAGGATCGCGATCTGGCTCTGCCGCTCGATGAGATCCGCTGTCTGCCCGGCGGATCCGACGGCCGCGGTGGCGTCGACCTCGACTCCGTCGAACGTCACCCGCGCGTAGCTCTTGACCATGTCGATGCTGCGCTGCCGCTGCACAGCCACCCCCGGCGCGTCGGCCGGCACCAGGAACTGGCGCACCCCGTCGGGGGACTGCGCTGTCACCAGCAGGATCTGGGCGTCGGCCCCGGCCTCCACCCGGTCCTTGACGCCGTCGATCCGGAAGCCGCCGCCGGTGGGCGTGGCGGTGACCGTCGGGGCGAGCGGAGCCCACTGCCGCCCGGGCTCGTAGACGGCCCAGGAGGCCACCTGCTCGCCGGCGATCAGCGCCTCGATGGTGTCCTCGTGGCCGGCGGGTGCCTCCACGAGCCCGGCCAGCACGGTGCTGACCGGGTGCAGCGGCCCGGGGGCGACTGTCTTGCCGCCGATCTCGGCGACCAGCGCCAGATCCTTCACCCCGTCACCGGAGACGCTGCCGCCGCCGAGATCCTCGGGCACCAGCAGGCTGGTCCAGCCGAGCTCGGCGGCGCGCCGCCACCAGTCGGGATCGAACGAGGTGCCGTCCTCGTGCATCTGCCGGATCCGGCTCAGCGGTACCTCTTTGTCGAGGAACGACTGGGTCGTCGAGGCGAAGAGCAGCACCTCGGGGTTGGTGTCGGTCACAGGCACCGGCTTTCTGTCGGGAGGGCGGTCAGGCGGGGATGACGAGCTCGGGCACGCCCGGGTTGTGGACCACTTCGTTGGGCACCTTGAACAGCTCGATCATGTTGCCGCCCATGACTTTCCGCTGGCCCTCCGCGTCGAGGCCCTGCAGGTCGTCGACGAGGTGGGTGGGCTGCGCCAGCCCCTCGGGGTGCGGCCAGTCCGAGCCGAAGATGACCCGGTCGATGCCGATCAGGTCGGCCATCTCGGCGAAGTCGTCCTCCCAGAACGGGGCGACGTACACGCAGCGCTTGAACGCCTCGATCGGATGCTCGGCGAACTCCTGGGGCATCTTCTTGTAGGTGTTCTCGAACTGCTTGAACAGGTAGGGCACCCAGTCCGCGCCGTTCTCGATCGACAGGATGCGCAGATCGGGGTTGCGCGACAGCGCGCCGTGGCAGACCAGCGCGGCCATCGAGTCCTCGATCGGGCGCTTGCCCATCGCCACCATCCGGAATGCGGTGGGCCGGAACGGAAGGAACTCGTCGGCGGGCTCCCAGTCGTTGAGGTACTCCGCGTAGCCGGAGTCCGACGCGTGCATCGAGACCGGGATGCCGGCCTTCACACAGGCCTGCCAGAACGGGTCGAACTCGGGCAGGCCGAAGGACCGGGTGCCGCGCACGCCGGGCACCGGGGCGGGCCGCACCAGCACGGTCTTGGCGCCGCGCTCGAGGCACCACTCGAGCTCCTCGAGCGCGCGGTCGACGATGCCGAGGTTGATGACCGGGGTGGAGAAGATCCGGTTTTCGTAGTTGAACTGCCAGGTCTCGTACATCCACTGGTTGAGCGCGTGGATGACATCGGCGATCAGCTCGACGTCGTCCTTCATGCGCTCCTCGACGAGGCTGGCCAGCGTCGGGAACATCAGCGAGTAGTCCAGGTTGAGGCCGTCCATCACCTCGAGGCGCGCCTCGGGATCGCGGAACGCGGGGATGGCCTTCATCGGCTTGCCCATCACCTCGCGGAAGCTCTTGCCGCCGCTGCCGTGCCGGAAGTACTCCTCCTGCGCACCGGGACGGGCCACTACCTCGAACGTCGGGTTCGGGATGTAGTCGCTGACGTGGTTGCGCACCATGATCTTGGTGCGGCCCCGGACCTCGACGTAGTCGATGACGTGTTTGCGGTGATCCGGCAGGAACTTGGTCAGCGCCTCTTTGGGCTCGTAGAAGTGGTTGTCAGCGTCGAACACCGGATAGGGAAGCTCGCGGGCCATCATCGCCTCCAGGAAGTCGTGTTGCGCTTCAGCGGTAATGACATTACCACGCTGAGACCAGCGTAAACAGCACCTAGGAGAATTGCATTCTCGCTGGAGTTCGGGCAGGTCAGGAGCGGATCAGGCCGCTGACGCAGTAGTCGTAGATGTCGTCGGCGGTGACCGGGACACCGGACAGTTCGGCGCCGAGCACCTGCAGCCGGATCGCGCCGAGTGAGGACTGCATGATCAGTGCGGCACGGGCGTCGATGTTGATGTCGGAGCGGAACACCCCCTCGTCGATGCCGCGCCGGATGATGTCCTTGATCAGCTCGTGCACCGGGGACAGCACGCGGGCGTACTCGCGCGGCAGTGTCTCGGCCAGGTGGTCGTTGTAGTTGGTCAGGCCGCGGTTGACCCGGTCCTGGGCGGTGGTCTCCGGCGGCGTGCAGATCCGGTCGACGAGCACGCGCAGCGCGGCTTTGGCCGGCAGCGTCTCGGTCTCCGCGCGCCAGCGCCGCGTCGACTCGGCCATGATCTTGTCGACCAGCGCCAGCAGCAGCTCGTCCTTGGTGGAAAAGTGCTGGTAGAACGACCGCAGCGACGTCTTCGACCGCTCGACCACCTCGAGGACCGTGAAGTCGGTGCGGCCGGTCTCGCCGAGGATGGCCAGCGCCGACTTCATGAACCGGGTGGGTCGCGAGTCGTCGGCGTCCGTCGTCGGACGGGCTGCGCGTCCGGTCGCCTTGGCCATGGTAATGACGTTACCGCTTTTGCAGAACGTCGGTTACTGTTCGCATCATGACCACAGACTCAGCACAGAAGGTGTGGACCCTCGACGAACTGGTCGGGCTGTTCGACGTGGAGCCGGCGGGGGAGAACCGCTTCATCGCGCAGACCGGTCCCATCGGCGAGGAGGACCGCCAGGTGGTGGAGGGCACCCAGGTGCTCTCCCAGATCATCGTCGCGGTGGCCAAACGCTTCCCGGGTAAGTCGGTGCGGTCGGCGCACGCGGTGTTCTCCCGCGCGGTGCTGGCGGCCGCCGGACCGGTCGAGCTCGAGATCGACGTCATCAACGAAGGCCGTTCCACCGCAACGGCTGTCGTGGCGGCCAAGCAGAACGGCAAGCGCTGCATCACCGCGACGGTGCTGACCGACGTGCCCACCGAGGACGTCATCCGGCACGCGCTGCCGCTCCCGGAGGTGAAGCCGCCGGCGCAGGCCAACGAGTGCCGCATGCCGATGACGGGCCGCGAGATCCGGCTCGTCGACGTGGTCGACGTCAACAGCCCCGACGAGGTCGGCCCGCCCGAGCTCTACGCCTGGGTGCGTTACGACAAGACCCCGCAGCGCGACGATCTGGCCAAGGCGCTGATCGCGTATTTCACCGGGCACCTGGGGATTTCGACGACGATGCGCGCCCACGAGGGCATCGGGACCGCGCAGTCGCACATCACGGTGTCGACGGCCCCGATGACGGTGACGGTGAGCTTCCACGAGCCGTTCGGCTTCGACGGCTGGCTGCTCTACACCCACGAGAGCACCCAGGTCGGCGCGGGCATGTCGTATGTACGCGGCACGGTGCACACCGAGGCGGGTGAGCTGATCGCCTCCTTCAGCCAGGATGCGCTGATCCGCCCGCTGCGCCAGACCGACGCCGCGATCAAGGAACAGGCGCGGATCTAGCTCATCGGGCGCCCGCCGCCAGCCACTCGTCGAACGTGGTCGGCGCGATGCGGGCATTCTCGTTGGGCAGCAACACGTTTCCGGCCATCGAGGTGCCGAACACGCCCGACCAGGTGGGCACCAGCTTGACGCGGCGGCCGCGTGCCTCGAGGGTGCGCCGGGCCATGTCGACGAGGTCCTGTGTCTCGGGTCCGGCGACGTCGCGATAGCGGCCCTGCGGCGGGCCCGCGACGATCTCGGCGAGGATCCGGGCGATGTCGTCGGGGGCGATCGGCTGCACCAGCAGCGGTGCGATGGTGGCCACGCCGTCGTATTCGGTCCAGCCGACGACCATCGCCGCGAAATCGTGGAACTGGGTGGCGGGCACGATGGTCCACGGCACCGGGCCGGCCGTGACCAACCGTTCCTGTTCGCGCTTGCCCGCGTAGTGCGCGTTGCCGTCGATGCCGTGGATTCCGACGATCGAGAGCAGCACGTGGTGGCGCACCCCGGCACGCTGCTCGGCGGCCAGCAGGTTGCGTGTGGTGGTACCGAAATACTCGGCGGTGCGGTCCCGGTCGGCGGGCGGGGCGCTGATGGCGTCGAGGACCGCCTCAACCCCGGTGAGCGCGGCGTCGAGTCCCTCCCCGGTCAGCAGGTCGACGCCTGCGGATCTGCTGATCCGGACGACGTCGTGGCCGTCGGCCTCGAGGAGACGAGCGGTGCGGGCGCCGATGTTGCCGGTTGCTCCCGCGACGGCGATGCGCATGGTGCTCTCCTTCGTTAGCGGGTGACGTCCCAGCTGTGGTGGACGATGTCGTGCAGGTGGTACAGGGCGATCGTCGCGATGGTGAACTCGCTTCCGTTGCTGCGCCGTCCCCGTCGGGACCAGGCCGAGTCCGGCACAGCGTCATAGGTGGCGGCGACGACGGAGGCCGCGTCGAAGAGCTCGGTGGCCACGGTGGCCGGGTCCTGCGCACCGTAGTCGTCGGCGCGCGCGGTCGCGTCCTGATCCCAGTTGGGGAACAGCGGCGTGTCCTCGGTGAGCATCAGTCGCACCCGGTGGTCGAAGATGCGGTGCACGTCGCGGACGTGACATCCGTACTCGAGCGTGGACCACACCTCGGGGCGTGGCCGTACGCCGGCACCCGGGCGGTGCAGGCGGGTGACCCAGTCCTCGGCGTCGGCGCGGATGCGCTGCGCGACCGCGGTGTGCGGGATCGTGGCGGCGTCGAATCCGCAGTCCGGACAGGGTCTGTCGAGTACCCAGGTCCAGTCCTTGGTGTCCGGTTCGATCGGGTCGTCGATCATGGCGTCAGCGTCGCCGCGACCTCGCGCAGCCGGGTGCCCGCGCCCGACAGGATCGGCTCACCGTGGCCGAAACACGCGGTCTCGACGTCCAATTCGGCGAGCCGCCGGAACGACGCGACCGTTCCCGCCCGGTCCTGGTTGAACGTCCCGAGCATCAGCGTGCCCACGTTGGCGATGGTGTCGCCGGTCAGCAGCACCCCGTGCTCGGGCAGGTGGATCGCGATGCTGCCGCCGGTGTGCCCTGGAATCGACAGCACCCGCGCGCCGCCGCCGAAGTCGAGCACGTCGCCGTCGTGCAACTCCCGGTCCACCGGTACCGGGTCGGCGACCTCCGGCAGCCCGGCCGCCACCTGCTGGTGGATCGGGATCTCCCAGTCCTCGAAGACCGGCGGCGGCAGCGCTGCCCCGGCGCGGATCGCCGCCGCGTCGTCGGCTCCCGCGACGACCTCGGCGCCGGTGCGCTCCCGCAGTTCGGCGGCCGATCCGATGTGGTCGACGTGCCCGTGCGTCAACACGATGCGGTCGATCCGCGGCGCCGCCTGCAGGATCGCCGCCGCGGAACCCGGCGCGCCGGTGTCGATGAGCGTGACCGTGTCGCCGTCACGCCAGACGTACACCTGCCAGCCGTTGATGACGTGCATCGTGAGATGGGATGTGACCGTGACCGAGTCCATGGGTTCACGTTAGGAGCCGACGGCGTTCGAGGGAACCGAATATTGCTGTCAGCGAAGTCGAACTGTGTCGCAGCGGCGGCGCTGGGCCAGCGGAGCAATGATCAGAACCTGTGGATGAGCCTCGGTGTGGGGGCGTGAAAGTGGGCGCACCTTCCCGAGGATGATCTGAATATCCGAGGTCTGATCACAAGAGCCGGCGTTGGCGCGCTGGTTTGGGA
>Ga0180222_1000355_pt1 | contig 70066 bp, 70 predicted proteins | sample eDN5th37CKraftOP_FD_151336 | JGI IMG/M metagenome (GOLD analysis project Ga0180222, IMG submission 151336) | Enriched Organic Plus compost microbial communities from Emeryville, California, USA - eDNA 5th pass 37_C Kraft OP (version 2) (version 2) ... | reverse complement strand
GGCCTGCTCATAGGCATCCAGGTGGGCCAGCTTCTGCGCCGGAGAAATCGAGCGCCGCCGGCGCGGGCCATCAGATCGCGGTGAAGGTGCCACCGCTCCAGTCTCGCGCACAGCAGCCATCGTCGTCGTCATGGTTCAGGTGATTCCGTTCTCGCCCCGAGATCAAGCCAAGTTGCCAAGTTGCTAAGTACCAGTGGACTCAACTCACCCTGACACCCAGGGGTGCGGCCAGCGAGTACGTGTCGTCGGTGAGCTGCGCGATGAGGAAGGCCGCGATATCGGCCCGCGTCATCGCTGAACCGACGTTGTCACAACCGAGGAATCCTGCGCGCACAGTGCCTTTCGGCTTCCCGTTGGTCGGGCGGGTGATTCTGGCGATGGTCCAGTCGAGCCCTGACTGAGTGACTGCCTGTGTCATCCCGACGAGCTCGGTGAGCGCGTTGGGGAACATCGTCCCGGCGATGAGGGGCAGGACTTTGGCTTTCAGGGTCGGCTGGTCCCGCTCATCGGGGACCGATGGTGTGGCAAGACCGATGTAGCGCCTGACGTTCTCGGCTGACATGGCGGCGACGACGTTCTGTGTCCCGTCGGTGACCGGCGTGCCCTTCGCGCCGCGTTTCAATGACGGTCCGAGTGCGCTGATGACCGCGTCGGCCCCGCGTACCGCCTGCCGAATGCGCTGCGCGTCCGACAGTTCTCCGGTGACCGTGGTCAGCTTGGCGTTGTCGATGCCGAGCTTGGCCGGGTTGCGTACGTATGCGGTGACCTTGTGGCCGGCGGCAAGCAGGTCGGCAACGACCAAGCGGCCGATCTGGCCGGACCCGCCGAAGACGGTGACGTTCAAGTGAGGACCCTATCGTATTGAACACAATCAGTTGATAGTGTCTCATACGTAAACTGAGCGGGTGCGTCGAGCGAACGCGCCGAAAGGTGACTGGTGAAACGCTCGCTCTGCAACGAAGATCACGAAGGTTTCCGAGCGGCGGGTCGCAACGGCCTGAGCCTTCTGGTCATCGAGGCGGATAGCCCGAGGCTCGCGGGGCCGCCACACCCGGCACGGCTGGGAAATCCTGAAGAGCACGCCGGATTGGCCGCGCATATCGTCGAGAATCAGATGCTCAACGGCGAGACGATCCGGCTCGACGGCGCCCTGCGGATGGCGCCGCGCTGACCGGTGCCGCTTTGGCGCTCGTCCGCCTGCGCGGCTTGGCGGGGGTGCCGGCGGTCTCGACCTTGAACAGCGACGCCGCCAGAGCCGGCACCTCGTCCGACCGGCTACCGGGCAGGAACAACATCGAGATCACGCTGCGCATGAAGAGGTCACCCAACTGGCGCTTGGTCAGCGCACCGCTGGTCACCAGTGGGGATTCTGCGGCAGCGGGACCGAGCGCATCGGTCACCACATCGACGAGCCTGGGGAAAGTGTCGCGGATGAACTCGAGGGTGAACTCCGGCGCCACATCCAGCATCTGGTTCCAGTCCCCGCCCCCGGCGCGGTAGGCGATGATCGTGTCGAGCACCACTTGGACCCGCGCTTCCGGAGCCGGGTTGGCCTCGATAGCGGCCTTGAACGCCGCGTCGACGCCGTCCTCGAAGTGCTGGCCGAGTGCGGCGAGTACCTCTTCCTTGCTGTTGAAGTAGCGGTAGAACGTGCCTCGCGCGATCTGCGACGCCTCACAGATATCGCTCACCGAGAGTTTGTTTGCACCCTGCCTGCTCAGCGCTTTCATCGTGCCGGCAAGGATTTTCTGTACGGCCCTCTCCGCCCGCTGGTCATCGACCGCCATGTGCAAAACCACCTCACAGACAACATGAACACTGTGTTCACGTGGTGTTCTACTTGTCGATTATGTCCCACGATGACGCGGTGGTAGGGACCCACGAGGGGTGATTGTGAGCAAACGCACCTGTTACGGCCGGTCACCGACGGTGTTGCGCAACGTGCCGATGCCCTCGATTTCGGCCTCTACGACATCACCGGGCTGCAGGAATCTGCCGTCCTCCAAACCGACTCCCGAGGTCGTGCCGGTGAAAATGACGTCACCGCAGCGTAGTTGGACCCGCTCGTCGACGTAGGACAGGATCTCCTCGACCGGCCACACCATCGCGCGGGTGTTGTCGGCCTGGCGTTGTTCGCCGTTGACCCGCAGGCTGATGTCGAGGTGCGGCTGGCGGGTGTCGCCGAGTTCGGCGGGCGTCACGATCCACGGACCCACCGGTGACGTGGCGTCCAGGCACTTCATGCTGAACAGATCCAGCCCACCCAGTCCCTTGGCGTCGCGCGCACTCACGTCGTTGCCGATGGTGAAGCCCAGCAACGGGTCAGCGGCACTGCCGCCGAGGACGACGACCAATTCGACCTCGTAGTCGAGTTGCTCGGTGGTCGGCGGATAGCGGATAACGCCGCCCGGGGCTACCAGCGCCGAGCGGGGTTTCAGAAACGCCGTCGGGTGCTCGGGCGGTTCGGCCACCCCGAGCTTCTGCAGATGAGCAAGGTAATTGGCGCCCACACCGAACACCCGCGCGCCGAGGTCCACGGGCGGCAGCGGCCTCAACTCCGCAGCAGATTTCGGAGTATGCAGGCGCAGCGCACCCGTGTCTTCGGCGGCCACCGCAGAGGCCCACCCGACGATATCGTCGTCGATGCGGCGCACCGTCTCGCCGGCCGGGTCGATGAGTCCCCAGAATCCGGTGCCGGTGGAATCGGCAAACCTTCCTACACGCATCTGGCTCCTCCGAAGAGTTCGTCGACGTTGGCGGTCAGGAAGTTGCACAAACCGGATTAGTGGAAGACAACACGCCCGCCTGCTGGGCCTGGCTGATCGACGCCGCGATCTCAGCGGCAAGAGCTTCGTGTTCGACAGATGCGATCAACGGGCACACGGCCACGTCAGCCTTCGACGAATTCGATATGGGTGCCGTCGAGTTCGCCCGGATCGACTTGCAGATAGGACCCACCGACGGCCGCACTGTCGTCGATCCGGCGGTATCGGGTCTGGCGGGCGTCCAGGTCCGCCGCTTTGGCGTCGAGGCCGTTGACCGCGATCCGGATGTAGTACGGGCCCGGCCCCCAGGTGGCGAGGTAGCGGCCCGTCTCGCAGTCCCAGCGTGTCGGCTCGATCAGATCCAGCGTCGCGCTGTGCCCGACGGTGAAGGTGATGCGGGCCCGACGGTAGCCTTCGCGCTCGAACAACTCGACAGGGCCCGACGCGACGATGTCCAGGTTGGTGTCGAGGCGTCGCAGCACATCGTCCAGATCGCGAACGAGGAAACTGCGGTTGACGATCCGGATCATCTGCCCGGGTTGTGGATCCCGTGGCTGCGGCGTCGTGTCGCCGAATGTCTCGGCAGACATCTGCAGTGGCGCGATCGGGTGCCATTCCAGGCAGAGACCACCGTCGACGTCCGGGCGGTAGCGCGGCTGTTCGGGGGTGGTGCCGACCCAGAGCCGCTCCCATGCCAACCGGTCATCGATCGGGGCGATCCGGAACGGCAGCCGGCGTCGGTGCAGTTTCTCGATGAGCTCCTCGATGCCGTCGGTGGCGATCACACAGGAGTGCGTCTTGATCGGCCGGAACCGGCCCTGGAACTCGTGCAGGCTGTCCAGGTATTCCGAGAAGATGGGGTCCACCGGCTTCTCGACATCCCAATGGTGCTGTGGCTCAAGACGGGTGGGCGCCACGGCCAGCGACTTGTGTACCCGCAGGAAGTGCGCGATGTAGCCGTGGCTGTCGAAGCCCTGCCGCCAGTTCGGGTGCTCCAGGATGCCCAACCGCTCGACGAGCAGTTTGGTGTGGCCGTCCGGGTCGGGGACCATCAGGTCCGCCGACAAGAGAAAATCGGTCATCGGCCTAGACCGCGATGTCCAGCAGCGACGACGCGTTCTGATAGCAGATCTTGTCCGTGTCGGCGTCGGAGATCTTCATCCCTTCCAGCAGGTAACCCCGGATCTGATCGCTGCCGTTGAAGTTGGTGCCGTACAGCAATCGGTCGGCGCCGATCGAGTCGATCACGGCTTGGCGCATGAAGGGATCGTGGATCAGCGGGTCGAAGTAGAAGTTGTCCAGGTAGCTCAGGAACGGTTTCTTGTGCAGACCGTCGGACAGGTTGCCGGCGGTCTGGTCGAACCGACCGATCTGGTAAGGCACGAACCCGCCGCCGTGGGTGATGCAGACCGTCAGATCGGGCACCTTGTCGAGCACGCCGCCACAGATCAGGTTCCAGAACGCGACCGTCTCGTCGTAGCAGAATCCGACGATCGAAGTGGTCTCGAATGCATCCTTGGACGGATCCTCCCAGCCGACCGATTGATTGTAGCCATGCACGTAGATCGGCACGTTCAGTTCGGAGCAGCGCTTCCAGACGGGAAGCAGTGCCTCGTCGTGGAATTCGTGTCCGCCGAGGTTGACACCGCCGGTGTTGACGCCCCGGGCACCGAGTTTGACGGCGCGGTCCAGTTCTTTGAGTGCTTCGTCGGGGTTCTGCAATGGCAGTGGGGCCCACCAGAACAACCGATCCGGCGCCTGCGCGCAGTACTTGGCGAATTCGTCGTTGACCATCCGACACCACTTGGTGCCGAAGTCTCCGGTGTGATACATGAACGCGTGCGCGGGAATTGACATGACGGCCTTATCGATGCCGCGGTCGTCCATCTGCTTCAATCGGTTCGGCGCCTTCATCCACTCCAACGGGGAGGAGTCTGCGCCCGCTGCATGTGCTGCCGCGGCTTCCTTGGTGCCCAGTGTCAGCTGCCACTTGCCGATGGTCATGCGTTGCATGCCCTCGGCGTCTGGCGCGAACCGGGGACCCCAGAAGGGGTCGAAGTCGAGCATCTTCGGCTCGATATGGTGGGCGTGCAGATCAATGATCACTAGTGGTGTCTTCCTTTTCAGTTGACGTCGGCTGCAACGGGTTTGACGGTGGGCGCCCAGCCCTGCGCGACGAACTTGTGGCCCCACACCTCGGGGGTGGACGGCTTCTCCTGGACGAACGTCTCGTCGTCGAGCACCACGCCGCCCGCGCCGAATTCGATGTCAAAGCCGGTGGGCGAGCGCATGTAGAACGACACCAGGGTGTCCATCATGTGACGCCCCAGCGTCATCGTGATTTGCATGTCGCGTTCCTGCACGAGGTCGTAGGCCTTGCCAACGTCATCGAGGCTCTTGCCCTCGATCGCGATGTGCTGCACACCCTTCAGCCCCGGGATCGTCACGTAGCCCAGCGCGTGGCTGCGCGGATTGCATCGGAAGAACTGCGGGCCGAACAGGCCGCCGTCAGGTGTCGGGGCCAGGTACCCGGCGAAGAGTTCCATCCCGAGGATGTCGTTGACGAACGCGTCCATGTCATCACTCCACTGGGGAACCACCATCACGACATGGCCGACGCCGTCGGAACCGGCGACGAACCCGTGCGAGGGCTTTCCGGGGATGAACGACCCCGCGGTGAACATCGCGGCATAGAACAGCTCGTGGACGAAGTCATGTGGGTCCCGGAGCCGGATGATGCCCGTAACGGTCCGCTCCTCGCACTCCTCGGGGGTACCGAGCTCGTACGGATAGCCCTTGGTGTCCAGCTCGGTGATCGCATCGCGGAAAGCCTTGCGGTCGCGCAGTTCCCATCCGATGTACGCCAGCCTGTTCTCGGCGCCGGGGTGGATCGCGATGCGGTGGTGGCGGTCGTCCATCCGGAGGTAGACGGTCCCGTCGGGCCCTGGGTCGGCCAGGCCCAGCCCGAAGATCTCCGGGCCGAACGACTCCCACTCCTTGGCGTCGGGCGACTCGAACCCGAGGTAGCCCAAGGCGTTGATCTTCACAAGCGTGCCTCCTGTACGTGGTTGCGTTCGCGGGTCACAAGAAGACGGCGAGATTCTGTGTGCCGAGGGACGCCTGGTCGGAGTAGATGACGCGCTTGGCGATCTTCAGGGTTCCGTCCAGTCGTCGCAGGGTGTCGACGCGACGGGCCGAGATGATCTCGTAGTTGTGTTCCTGATATCTGTTTCGTAACAACAACAGTGAGCTGGTCACCTCGTACTCGCCGTCCACCGCGGTCCGGAAGACCCTGATGTTGGTGATGTGCCTGCGTGTTCGCGAGGGCGGCTTCTCCGCCCACGCGCTCGTGGTCGCTGCCAGGCGGGTGGCCTTGATGCCGAGGGTCATGATCGTCTCGTCGAACATGAACATGCCGGTGGAGAACTCCGAGAGGTCGATCTGGTCGCGGGTGGAGCGCACCGGCATCTGGTAGCGCACGTCGACGGCCATCAGCCCCAGCCATTCCATCAACTTCCCCGAATCCAGCAGGGTGGCTTCGTCTTCGAGGAACTCGACGATCTCGAAATGTTCGGGCTCGCCGTAGTGAACCCGCTGGAGGGGCTGTGCTTCTGCGACCGCTTGTGTCGCTTGTTCGGTGGTCGTCACGAGGCGCTCCCCAACATCTTGTCGAAGTAGGTCATCCACCAGTTCCACTGGTTGTCGTCCTTGCTGAACCCCTCGTAGACATGGCCACCGCCAGGCCAGTCCTCGGGGACGCGCTCGCCGGACACGGCGTGATAGCGGATCTTCTGCTGAGAGCCCATGAAACCCTCGGCCATCCGGGTCATCTGCGGCCAGGTGTCGGCGTCGTCGGTCTCGACGAACCCACTGGCGCCGAAGGACAGGTTCGACGTGTTGCTCATCCGTTCGCGGAGTTCCTGCGATGCGCCCTTCTCGACGAGGAACCAGTTGTAGAACTCGAACTCACCGGGGCTCAGCGGTACAAAGGCGTGGAAGGAGATCAGCGATGACATGCCGTAGGGCATCGGCATGTTCAGCGCGAAACAGCCGACGTTCGGGAACAAACCTCCGACGCAGGGTGGACAATCGCTCAGCAGGCGTAGCGCACCTTCGCTGAACCGCTTCTGAAGATACGGGATGTGCTCGGCGGTCATGCCCGGCGGTGGCTGCATGGTCAGCTTCTCGACAACCGACATGTTTTCCAGGCCCTTGTCTTTCATCAGAAGGACGAACGGCTCGGTCTGATCGATGCAGCGCAGTCCGTGGCCGTTGGCGCTGACGTTCACACCGGCCATCGCCACCGGCTTGTCCTCACCGCCGGCCATCATCTCCAGCTCCTGCAGCGAGTAGTGCAGGGTCAGGTTGTGGAAGCCATCGCCGGAGTGCTGCTCACCCGCGCACTTCCAGTTGGCCCGGATCACGAAACGTTGTGGCGGGCCGAGGACTTCGAGACCACCTTCGCTGCGGTCGAACATCAGGTCGGTGTAGAATTTGATGTCGCCGAGGAACTCGTCGAGGGATTCCGCGTCCTCATCCCAGTTGGCGAAGATCATGCCGGCGTATGTCTCGACGCGTGCTTTGCGCAGGCCCAGTGCTGATTTCGGCAGAATGCCGCCGTGCATCTCCTCCTTGGCGATCGGTGCGCCCAGGAAGCGACCGTCGTTGCTGAACGACCAGCCGTGATAGGGGCATTTGAACGTCGCGCCCTTTCCGCCCTCGGAGCGGCAGACCTGCATCCCGCGGTGGGTGCACACATTCAGCAGCACGTTGATGTCCATCTTCCGGTCCCGGGTGATGATCACCGGGTCCAGTCCCATTTGACGCATTATGTAGTCGCCGGGCTCGGGAATCTCAGACTCGTGGCCGAGCAGGTTCCAGGTCTTGCCGAACAGATGCTTCATCTCCAACTTGAAGATCTCGGGATCGCTGAGCAACCGCATCGAGACTTCACGCCGCTCGTAGTCGATCAGATCGCGCAGTGGGGTCCCGTCGGACAACACGGGTCCGGTCAGGGTCTTGGAAACACCTTGGTCGAGAAGGGTCATCGTTCCTCCGAAGGGGCCGCGCTTGGGGGACTGTGAGCTGGGTCTCTTGTCGCCTGAATGTACACCTGGGACTAAATCTGTTCAATATGTCGACCGTGTCGACTAGGTAATGGCGTCCGACCGCTTGAGCCGCTCCAACACGTCCCAGTCGAGTCCGGCTTCCAGCAGCACCTCCTCGGTGTGCTGGCCATGCGTCGGCGCGCCGGCGCGGGGGACAGCGGCAGTCTCGTTGAACCGCACCGGGTTGGCAGCTACGGCGAGCGTCACGCCTTCGGCGGTGTCGACGGTGGGCAGATAGCCGTTGGCGATCACCTGTGGGTCGTCGTGCGCTTCCAGTGCGGTGTGCACGGGTGACCAGACGCCTTTGAGGGTGCGCAACCGGGCGGTCCAGTCTGCCAATGTCCGGGCGGCGAAGATGTCTCGCAGCACGGCGATGCATTCGCGGTTGTTCACGCGCCGGGCGGTGGAGTCACAGAACCGGGGATCGTCGACCAGGTCGGGACGGTCGAGGTGCTCACATAGGTCCGGCCAGTACCGGTCGGACTCCAGCATGACCAGTGTCAGATGTCGCTTGTCGGCGGTCTGGTAGTACGCCCGAGCGATCGGATTGGACAGGTTCTCCGGATCGTGCGCGGGCATCGTGCGGCCTTCGTACAACTTCGCGGACACCACGGGGAACCCGAGGTTCCACAGGCCGAGGCCGAGCAGCGAAACGTCGACGACGGGTGGTTCCTGCCCGCGTTCCCTGGCGAGCAGCGCCGTGCTGATCCCGCCGGCCAGTGCCAGTCCGCCCATCAGGTCACCGAAACCCGAAGGCTGGTCGACGAGGTGCGGCGAGTCATGCGGTGTCAGTGCGTCGGCGATGCCGGAGCGGGCGAAATACGATGATCCGTCGTATCCGCCTTTGCCTGCCTCGTCACCCCGGGTGCCCTGCCCGGTACCCAGGGCGTACACGACGTGTGGATGGCGGGTCCGGATGGTGGCGGGATCGAGGCCGAGTTTCTCGCGTACCCGGGGCAGAAAACTCGTCACGAAGACGTCGGCGTGTTCGAGTAGCCGGTCCAGCACCGCGCGACCGTCCGGCGTCGCCAGGTCGATACCGACGCTGCGTTTCCCACGGTTGGGCTGTTCGATGAGGTAGTTGGCCCCGCCGGCGTCGCCGGTAACCAGACCCGAACTGATCAGCCCTCGCTGGGGGTCGCCGGTCTGCGGGTGCTCGATCTTGATGACGTCGGCACCCCAGTCGGCGAGCACCGCCCCCGACGAGGGGACGAACGTCCAGGCCGCGGCTTCGACCACGGTGATGCCGGCCAATGGTAGGGGCGCAGCGTCATTCACTGTGTGGCCGCCTGGGCGAACAGTGCGTTGAGCGGCGCCATGGTCGGCAGGTGCGCGAGGATGCCGCCGTCGACCTGAAGCAGCTGTCCGGTGATGTAGCTGGACCGTTTCGAGGCCAGGAACGCCACCAGTTCCGCCACGTCCTCGGGCATGCCCAACCGTGGAATCAGGCAGGCATCGATGAAGATCTGCTGGATCGGCTCCGGGATCGTCGCGAGCATGGTCTCGCTGGAGATCAGGCCTGGCGCAACGGTATTGCAGCGCACGCCGTGCTTCCCGTATGCGGATGCGATGAACCGGGTCATCGAGTTGATGCCGCCCTTGGACGTGCCGTACGCGGCGGTCATGAAATCGCCTGACAGTCCCTGGTCGCTGGAGATGTTGATGATCGACCCTCCACCGGACTCGATCATCAGCGGGACAGCGTGCTTGCACATCAGCATGGTCCCGCGGACGTTGACCGCATGGATCTCGTCCCACAGCGCCACGTCCATGTTCACCACGTCGGTGTCCTGTGCCGTCTTGGTGGTGAGGCCGGCGTTGTTGTCGAGGACGTCGAGTCGGCCGTGGCTGGATCGCACCGATGTGAGCAGAGCCTGCACGCTCTCTTCGGAACTGATGTCCACTTCGCGGGTGTCGATGCGCTCCGCGTGGGGCAAGCTCTTGATCGCACCGAAGTCGGTGCCGGGCAGGTCGGCGGCCACGACCGTGGAGCCGAGTTCCACCAGCGTGCGCACCGTTGCTGATCCGATACCGCCCGCGGCGCCGGTGACGAGCGAAATGGTGCCGGCAAGGCCGTCATCCCTGCTGACCGAGTTTCTGCTCACCGTTGAGCCTTTCGTCATAGTGGCGTGGTTCACCTGTCGGCTTTGCGAATGCTGATCGCTTCGGCCGGGCACAGATAGGCGGCTTCTTCGGCGGCCCCGAGCAGGTCGCCGGGGACTTCGGTGATGATCGCGACCACGAGGCCGCCCTCGTCCAACGAGAACGCCCCCGGGCAGACTTCTGCGCACATCCCGTAGCCGCAGCACTTGCCGCGGTCGACTTCGAGCAGGTGGACGGTCGTGACGTTGCCCATCGGCTATCGGCCTACCCTTCCTCGACGTGATGTGAGACACTATAGGCACAATCTGTTCTATTTGCATAGACCGCTGTCGAGGTTGAGACGTTCGAAAGGCAAGTCCTGTATGAAGATTGCCCGAGTGCTGGTGGACGACGCGCCGACGTGGGGGTTGGTCGATGTCCCTAGGGGTGCCGTCGACCTCATCGCCGGACCGTTGCGTGATTGGGCGCCCACGCTGACCGCTGACTTCTCGGCAACACCGCCGCTCGTCGGGCGCTCCGTCGACCTGGAATCGGCGCAGCTGGTGATACCGGTGGATCCGGGCAGCAAGGTATTGGCCGCAGGCGCGACATATGCGAAACATGTTGCGGGGCTGGGGCTACAGATGCCGAAGAAGCCGGCGGCCTTCCTGAAGCCATACGAGTCGCTGATCGGCCCCTTCGACGACATCATCTATCCGTCGATCACCGAGGAACTCGACTATGAGGTCGAACTGGTGGTCGTCTTGGGCGCACCGCTCCGCGGGGGAGACGCCGGCGCGGCGGGGATCCTCGGGTACTGCGTCGGCAACGACGTGTCCGCCCGCGATCTGCAGTTCGGCGGGTCGGTCACCGGGATGGACATCTTCTCCGCCAAGGGCCTCGACGACACCAGCGGTATCGGACCGTGGATTGTCACCCGGGACGAGATCGGTGCCGGCGATCCCGATCTCGAACTCACGCTGACCGTCGACGGTGAAGTGCGCCAACAGGATCGCACGTCGTCACTGGCGTGGGGCCCCGCCGAGTTGATCGAGTACGTCGCCGCCCGGTCCCGATTGTCGCCCGGCGACGTGCTGTTCACCGGTACCCCGGCCGGCGTGGCCCACGAGGATGGCCGATATCTGCAGAAGGGGCAGGTCGTCGAGGCGACGATCGAGGGTCTCGGGACGCTGCGCAACACCGTGCGCTAACGCCGGACGTCAGGCTCCGATGCCGCGCAGCACCATGTCGACGAATGGCTGAACATGTTGACGGGCATGGTGTTTCGCGTCCTGCCGTGCTGTCGGCGTCAGGTTCATCACGTGCATCAGCACGCTGCCGAACAGGCACTCCGTGGCGTCCATCGCCACCACCTCATCGGAGATCTCACCCCGGTGCAGGGCCCGCCGGAAGATGATCGTCGATGTCTCGACTAGCGGTTGGGTTACTCGCCGGCGGATGCCGTCGAGTGCGGCGGTGCCGGCGACCGCGTCGACCGAGATCCGCACCGCGGTCCAGCCGGCCGGATCGAGGAAGTATTCGAAAAGGTCGGTGGCCCAGGCAATGACGTCGCCGTAGAGGGATCCGGTGTCAGTCCGCTCGGCCAAGTGCGCAGCGCCGGCAACAACACTGTCGACCAGCAGCTGCTCCTTGGACGACCACCGCAGATACAACGAGGACTTCCCCACGCCTGCCGCCTGCGCGACTCCCCGCATCGAGAATCCCGACCACCCGTGCTGGGCGTACTCGTGGAGGGCGGCGGCCATGATGCGATCACTGGCCAACGGATCGCGCGGTCTGCCGCGGGTCTCGGTGTCCTGCATCAGCAGTCCTCTCGTGATCCTCTCCCGGCTGGGGCAACTGTAACCCGCAAGTGCCCGCGGAACGGGCACTTGCGGACCACTATGGTCCGTTATAGCGTATGGCCTGCGTCACACGGCTGAATCGAGGAACGACCATGCAAACCGCAGCGAACCTTCGCGCCCTAGCCCAAATTGTCGCCTCGGTGCTACCACGGGTTCCGACACGCGGACCCTCGAAATCTGCCGACGTCACCGCAGACTGGCTCACCGCGAACCTCGCAAGAGGTGTGCCGGGAGCCGCCGCATTCTCGGTGGCGCCCCTGGACGGAACGACCGGGACGACAGATCGTCGCCGCGTGGTGGTCGAGTGGAACGATGCAGGCAAGGAGGCCGGCCTGCCGGCGAACCTGTTCATCAAGAGCTCACCCCTGTCGGCGAAGAACCGCGTGATGGTGGGTGCCCTCGACATGGCAGTCAACGAGGTCCACTTCTATAACGAGGCGGCCGACTCCCTCAACGGTGTGGTGCCCAAAGCGTGGTTTGCCTATGCCGGCATCGGTGCCCGTTTCCTCATAGTGCTGGAGGACATCGTCGCCGACGGTGGGCGCCCCTACGCGTTGGCGGACCGGTGCGAGATCGACCATGCCCGTGGTGTCGTCGACGCGTTCGCTGATCTGCACTCGCAGTTCTGGAACAGCCCGCGATTGACCCGCGACCTGACGTGGGCGCGGACCTGGAGTACGCGACCGGGCTACGCCGTGCTCAAGCAGTTCTATGCGCGCGGCCGCGCCGGGGCCCTCAAACTCGGCCGCCCCGAAGTAACTCCGGCAGTCCGGGCGGTCTCGGCAGCACTGGACCACCACGCGGAGGCGTACTACCGGGAGTTCGAATCGGGTCCCTTGACCCTGCTGCACGGTGATTCGCATCTGGGCAACACATTCTCCACCCGTGACGGCCGCTCCGGACTGCTCGATTGGCAAGTGGTCTGGCAAGGTCCGGGACTACGTGAGGTGTCATACTTTATGACCGCCGGCCTGGAACCGGACCTGCGCCGGGCCCACGAGCGGGAACTGCTGGCGCGCTACCTCGACGGTCTGCGCAGTGGCGGCGTGTCCGACGTGCCGACCTACGACACCGCCTTCGAGCGTTACCGGCTGTTCTCCGCGGAAGCCTGGGACGCCACCGCGATGACGATCAACTGGCCCGGCCTGCAAGCCGAGGAGAATGCCGAGGCTGCCTGGCGCCGAACATGTGTGGCCGTCGAGGATCTCGACACGGCTTCGGTGCTCAACCGTCTGGGTTAACGGCCGATGGCGCGAAGGCCGTTGGCCCAGTGGTTCCGGATTGACGGCCCGTCCTCGCCAGAGCAGATCGCCCGGGAGTACGCCGAGTTCGCGCTTGGGTTGCTGCGCTGAGACGGTTGAACAGTTACAGACCCGGCGGTCTGCTGTTGTAACGCGGTAGGTGTTGGCCGCCGTCGACGTGGATGGTCTCGCCGGTGACGTAGCGGCTGTCATCGCTGGCCAGGAACACCGCGACCGGCGCGATGTCGATTTCCGGATCACCCACCCGGCCCAACGGATTCGCCGCCGCCGACGCCTCCGCGAATCCCGGGACCGCCTCCGAGAGTTGTTGGAACACAGTACCTTTAGCGGCCGGGGCAATCGCATTGACCAGCACATTGTAGCGACCCCACTCAGCCGCCGCGGACCGCGTCAGCCCCCGGATGGCTTCCTTGGTCATGTTGTAGTCGACGTGCAGCCAGGCCGCCGCCTCGGCGTCGATCGAATAGAAGTTGATCACCCTGCCACCACCTGCAGCCTTGAAGTGGGGGAGGGCCGCACGCATCGACCACCATGTTGCCCACAGCCCGGTCCGCAACAGCCCGTCCAGGTGGTCGTCGGTCTTGTCCTCAAGAGGAACGTTGGGAGACAGCGCAATTGCGTTGTTCACCAGCACGTCCAACCGCCCGAAGCCGTTGACTGCGGCCGCGATCGCCGATTCGACCTGTGCTTTGTCACCAACGTCGGTCTGGATGAAGAGGCCCTGCCCGCCCGCTGCATCGATGTCCGCTGCGACCTGCTTGCCCGCCGCGTCATCGAGTTCGGCGATCACGACCGCCGCGCCTTCGGCAGCGAACCGGCGGGCGATGCCGCGCCCTATGCCCTGCCCTGCGCCGGTGACTACCGCGACCTTGCCATCGAGTCGGCCCACGATGCTTCCTCTCCGATTGGGTCGTCGGCGGCGACGAAACGGTTGCGCAGAATGCCGAGCCCTTCGACTTCCAACTCCACCACCTGGCCCATCTCGGGGAACTTGCCCAGCTCCAGGCCGCAGCCACCGCCCACGGTTCCCACTCCGATCACGTCCCCGGCCCGCAGCGTCTCGTCACGGCTGATGTGGCTGATGATCTCGGCGACCGAGTAGTGCGACGTGTCGGTGGTGCCGCGGCTCCACTCCACCCCATCCACCCTCGCGGTCATCGCGTTCGCCGTGGTGGGGTCGAAGTCCTCAGGTGTCACGAGAAACGGTCCCAGCACGTTGCCGCCGTCGAAATCCTTGCCCTTGGCGGGACCGAGAAAGGCCTTCATCTCGGCCAATTGGATGTCACGGCAAGACACGTCGTTGAACACCGTGTAGCCCGCGATATGCCGGTCGGCGGTGGCTACGGGAATGTCGCGGCCGGCCGCGCCGATCACTACGGCGAACTCCAGCTCATAGTCAATCCGGGTCTCACCGGCCGGTCTCCGCACCGGCACGCCGGTGCCGACCACGCTGCCCGTGTTGCCCTTGTAGTAGGTCGGATGCCGGTACCACTGCTCGGGTACGCCTCTGGAGCCCGAGCAGTTGCGCACGTGCGCTTCGAACGCCGAGCAGTCGCGGATCGACGGCGGGCGTGTGACCGGGGCCAGCAGCTGGATCTCATCGAGGCGGTAGTGCAGCCGTTGGCCGAGCGCGTTGTGGTCCAGGCTCATCAGATCGCCCTGGGCGCTGCCGATCTCGTCGAGCACGTGAGTACGCACCTGGCCGTTGCCGAGGAATGCCACCATGTCCGGCGGCACAACTTCGCCGGCCATGGGCGCGATTCGTTCGGCCGACATCCGGTCGAAGATGAGATGTCCGTACGCGGCATTCAAGTCCAACAGGGTGTCTTCGCCGGTGACCAGACCGAGCCGAGTGATCGGCCCGGTGGGGGCCGAGACACTGAAGGTCGCCAGCTTCACGGGCGGTCCCACACCAGTGGCAAGGTCGAGATGCCCGCCACCGAACTGGCATGCCGGGCGACGGTGGTGCCGTCCTTGATGCGGTACTCCGGGATGCGCCGGTGCCAGTGCTCGTAGGCGATCGCGAGTTCGACACGGGCCAGGTGCGAACCGGCGCACCGGTGCGGGCCGACCCCGAACGCGACATGCCTGCTGCGGCCGCGGTCGAAGCGGATCACGTCGGGATCGGTGAATACGTCCGGATCGCGATCTGCTGCAACAGTATTGATAAGAACACGATCGCCCTTACGGATCAGCTGTCCGCCGATTTCGACATCCTGGGTGGCGGTGCGGCCGGCCAGGACGAGCGATTCGACGCGCAGCATCTCCTCCACGGCCAGCGGGATGATCGCCGGGTCGCCCGCCAGCTGACTCCGTAGGTCGGGGCGTTGCGCGAAGTGCAGGAAGTGCAGGCCCAAGGAGCTGGCGACGGTGTCCAGGCCCGCGAGGAACAGCAGGTAGGTCATGTCGAGGACCTCTTCATCGGTGAGCGTGTCACCGTCGACCTCCGCACCGTGCAGCGTGCTGATGATGTCCTCGCCCGGCTGGTTCTTGCGAGCCTCGAGGAGCTCGACCAGATACTCGTTGAGTTCCTGGCCGGCACGGCCCCGGATCTGTCCGTCCGGGTCGTCGTGGTGGCCGTGCAGCAGGATGTTCTTCCAGGCGTGGAAGCGGGGCGCCTGGTCCAGCGGCAACCCCATCATCTCGGTGAAGATCACCGTAGGCAGTTGCTCGGCGAAATCGGCCACGAAATCGCACTCGCCATCCTCGATGAACCCGTCGATCAGCGATTCGGCGACCTCGCGGATCCGCCCCTCGATGCTCTTCATTCGTCTCGGGGAGAACACCGGCATCAGCAGGGTTCGATACCGCGACTGGATCGGTGGATCGACTTCCATCGGCAGCAATGGCCGCCGCTGGCCGAGGCCGGCCGGTATGTTCACCGACGGAGCGGTCGCGAACAGCTCGTAGTGCTGCATCGCGTAATGCACTGTCTCGTAACTCGACAACGTCCAGAAGCCGCCGTGCTTGTCGCTGTGGGCTACGGGGCACCGGGCGCGCATCTGCGCGTACACGGCGTCGAAGCATTCGCCGAGCCGGGGGTCGTGGTGGTCGAAATGGCTGACCAGCTGCTCGATGAGCTGACGGTCGTCGGCGCTCACCTCGGGGGCACCCTCGTCGACTTGCTGGGTCATGCTCTCCCTCTCGGGCTCGGGTTCCATGCGATGAGACACTTTAGACATTCTTTGTCTATAGTGGAGCGATACGCCTTGCCAGTCAACAGTCCTGCGGAAGGGGCATTGTGGCTGAACCCGTAGGTCCCTTGCCTCGGCTCACCCCGGAATCACGGTTCTTCTGGACCGCGCACGCCGACGGCGCGCTGTGGATGCTGAAGAACTCCCGCACGGGGCAGTGGTTGCATCCACCGCCGCCGGACGACCCGATCACCGCCGAGGAGCTGACCCCGACGCCGTTGAGGGGAAAGGGCACCGTCTTCACGTTCACGATCAATCACCAGGCATTCCTGCCGAGTCTGCCGGTGCCCTACGTGGTGGCCATCGTCGAACTCGCGGAGCAGGAAGGGCTACAACTGACTACCCGGATCGTGAACTGCGATCCCGGCGACGTGTGGATCGGCATGCCCGTCTCGGTCGTCTTCGAGGACCGCGACGGGATACGTCTACCACTGTTCGAACCCGATGGACGCGGTGAATAACCGTGCCTGTCAACAAATTCGAAGAGTCGTCGATCATCTCCGGTATCGGCCGTTCGGATATCGGCCGGCGATTGGGCCGCTCCGAGTTGTCTCTGACGGTACAGGCGGCGCGAGCCGCGATCCTCGACGCCGGTCTGGCAGCGGCCGACATCGACGGCCTGGTCGCCTGGCCGGGCGAGTATCCCGCACCGGCCGGGTTCACCGGCCCCAGCCCGTGGCGGCTCAAGGATGCGCTGCGACTGAATCTGAACTGGCACTTGGCCGCTCAGGAAGGTCCGGGCCAATTGGCCGCCGTCATGTCCGCGGTCATGGCGGTGCACTCCGCCCTGTGTCGCCACGTGCTGGTCTACCGAGCCTGCGCCGAATCGACCGGGCAGAGCGGCGGCGGCCGCACCTCGCTGAGCCCCGTCGACGACGGCGGGATCACCGGTTACCTGCAGTGGTTGCGCCCCTTCGGTGCGGTGTCGGCGGCGAACTGGGTCGCTTTGAACTATCAGCGCTACCTGCACACCACCGGCGCCCGTCGTGAGCAGGTGGCGTGGCTGGCGATCAACCAGCGTCGCAACGCCGCGCTCAACCCTGCTGCCATCTACACCGCGCCGCTGACCGTAAACGAGTACCTGGCGGCCCGGATGATAAGTGAACCCCTGTGCCTGTATGACTGCGACGTGCCGGCCGACGGCGCCGTCGCGCTGGTGGTATCCGCTGCCGAAACCGCAGGCGATACGCCTCACCCGGTCCGCATCGAGGCGATCGGTTCGGCGATCGGGAGGCCATCGTGGTGGGACCAGTGGCGCTCGCCGACGGACATGGCCGCCACCGACGCCGCCGCGCACCTGTGGACCCGCACCGACCTGAGCACGGCCGACGTCGACGTCGCCGCCCTCTACGACGGTTTCAGCTTTCTGACCATGGTCTGGCTGGAAGTGCTCGGCTTCTGCAAGCCCGGTGAGGCCGCCGATTTCATCGACGGCGGTGCGCGGATCGCACTGGACGGCGAGTTGCCGCTCAACACCGGCGGTGGACAATTGTCATCAGGGCGCCTGCACGGTTACGGGCACTTGTTCGAGGCGTGCGCGCAGTTGCGCCACCAGGCCGAGGAGGGTAGGCAGGTGCGCGCCGCCGAGGTGGTCTTGGTCGCGGCGGGTGGCGGTCCGCAAGGGGGGTTGTCTGCTGCTGACCCGGTGAGTCCACCGGGTTCCGGATCAATTGCGGTGGCACCCCACGTCCAACCCCTAGGCCGATGTGACAAATGGGCATACATTGTTCAAATTGACCGGTGAATGGGGACTTATGACGGCCAAGGACGACACACTGTCGCGCATCCTGGACGGGACGTTGCTGGCACTCGCACGCCGAGGCGTTCGCAAGCTGTCCATGAGTGACGTCGGAATCCAGGCCGGCATCTCCAGGGGCACGCTTTACCGCTACTTCAAGAGCAAGGAAGAACTGCTGGATGCGATCGCGGTGCACGTGGAGAAGGGTCTGCTCGACGAACTGGTGAAGGCGGTGGACCGCCGCCCCGACCTCCACGTTCGCGTACAGGTGGTCGTCGAGGCGATGGTGTACTTCAGTAAGACGCATCCTGAAGCGATTCAGGTGATCGCGGTCGAGCCGGGGTTCGGGATCGAGTTCATCCGTCAGGTGTTCCCCGAATTCGTTGCCGTTGCAGAGCAATTGCTCAGCCCAGCCCTCGACCTCACGCCCACCGTGCGTTCCGGTGCGATGAGCAGCGCTGAGCTGTCCGAGCTGATTCTGCGGGTCGCGGCGTCGACATTCTTCATTCCGGCCACAGATATCGACGAGATCCCGCGTGCGATCGCGGCCTTGCCGTGCCTGCAGCAGGCACGGCTCGCGGGCTAGGTCTCGCTAACCCGCCGGCCAGTTCACGCTTTTGGTTTCGAAGTACTCGCCGTAGCCGGCTTCACCCCATTCGCGTCCGATGCCGCTGTGTTTGTAGCCACCGAACGGGCTGTGCGGATTCGGGCCGCCGCCAACGCCGTTGATGTGTACCATCCCGGTGCGCAGGCGGGTTGCGATGGCGTACGCGTGCGACGGATCAGCCGCCCAGACCGAACCCGACAGACCGTACGGCGAGTCGTTGGCGATCGCGACCGCTTCATCGTCGGTCCGGTATCCGATGACCGCACCGACCGGTCCGAAGATCTCTTCGCGTGCCACCCGCATCGCATTGTCGACGTTCACAAACAGCGCTGGATCCACGTAATGGCCGCGTGGCTGTCCCTTGGTGCGTCCGCCACCGAACGCTAGCTTCGCGCCCTCGGACTGCCCGAGTTCCACATAGGACAACGCCCGGTCCCGCTGACGTTCGCTGATCAGCGGCCCCATGTCGGTGGATTCATCGGTCGGGTCGCCGACCACGATCGACTCCAGCCGAGCCAGCATGCGCTCGACGAGTTGGTCGTGAATGTCGGTGTGCGCCAGGATCCGGGTGAACGCCGCACAGCCTTGGCCGGAGTGCCGGGTGAAGTTCAGCACCGCATGCGCGGCGGCAGCATCCAGATCGGCGTCCTCGGTGATGATGTTCACCGATTTGCCGCCCAGTTCGAGCACCACCTTCTTCACCGTCGAAGCCGCCTGGGCCAGAATCAGTTTGCCCACCACATCCGAGCCGGTGAACGACACCATGTCCACCCGTGGATCGGTGGTCAACAGGTTAGAGACATCGATGTCGCCCGTCACGATGTTCAACACACCGGCGGGCAAGCCCGCTTCCAACGCCGCGTCGCCGAGGATGAGTGCGGACAACGGAGTCAGCGGTGACGGCCGCAGGACCACGGTGCACCCGGCGGCCAGCGCCGGGCCCACCTTGAACAGGTTGAGCAGCGTCGGATAGTTGAATGCAGTGATCGCCGAGACCACGCCGGCCGGCTCGCGCAGCACCACGCCCTGACCGATGCCGAGCCCGAAGGTCGGCGGCTGCGGCCGGCTGGTGGGAAAAGTCGGCATCACCCGGTCGACAAGGTCGCGCAGGTGGATCAGCGGCACCCCGACCTGCCCGGTCCGGGCGAGCTGAACCGTCGAGCCGGCTTCGGCCACCGCCAGCTCGATCAGACGGTCGGTTCGCGCCGCTACCGCGTCGGCGAACGCGGCCATCGTCGCGCGGCGGTCAGTATCGGGCATTCGGGCCCACGGACCCTCGTCGAATGCCCGACGCGCCGCCGAAATGGCTTGGTGGGCATCGGCTATCGACGCCTGCTCGGTGTGTGCGAACACCTCTTCAGTGGCGGGATTCTCGACGGCCAACACTGTCCCGTGGCCACCTTTACGCCACTGTCCGTCGATGAACAGATCAGTGCGCATGGCGCGTCCTCCGCGTAGTGGATAGTGCAATTAAGACAGAATCTGTCTAGTCTGAACACATCGTATCGTTTCTCGTCTAGGAGCTGAACGATGTCAGGACGCTTGGCCGGCAAGGTGGCACTCGTGACCGGTGCCGGACGTGGCCAGGGCCGCAGCCACGCGGTGCATCTGGCCCGCGAGGGCGCTGACGTGGTGTTGGTCGATCTGTGTGCCGACATCCCCACCAACCGCTACCCGCTGGCCACCGTCGAAGACCTGGACCAGACGGCGCGGCAGGTCGAGAAGTTGGAGCGCCGCGCGGTCGTGGTGCGCGGCGACGTGCGCGACCGGCAGGCCATGGAACGCGCCGCCACGCTGGCCGTTTCAGAACTGGGAGGCCTGCACGTCGTGGTCGCCAATGCGGGTATCGCGCCGTTGGGTGCGGACGGAACCGCGCAGACGTTCGTCGACAGCTTCGACGTCGACTTCGCCGGCGTGGTCAACACGTTCAGCGCTGCCCTGCCGCACCTGCCCGATGGTGCGTCGATGATCGCGACCGGGTCGGTCGCCGCGATCCGGGGGGCGGTGGAGAACCCCGCCTCCGGGCCAGGAGGTGCGGGCTACGCTCTCGCCAAGACGATGATCGTCCAGTACACCAAAGCGCTGGCGAAACAGCTTGCACCGCAAAAGATCCGGGTCAATGCGGTACACCCGACCAATTGCGACACCACCATGCTGCACAACGACGGGATGTACCGGTTGTTCCGTCCGGATCTGGAGCACCCCGTTACCGACGACGTCATCGATGCCTTCGGGACGATTCAGGCCATGCCGATTCCCTACATCGATCCCGCCGACGTGTCGCACGCCGTGGTCTACCTGGCCTCCGATGAATCCCGGTATGTCACCGGCCTGCAGCTGACCGTCGACGCCGGCGCCGCCCTGAATTAAGGGCTGGACGGATACCGCGCCAAGGCTGCCTCGGCTTGTGCGAGCTTTTCGCGCAGCTGGGCCAGTTCCAGATCGCCCGCCCCGCCTGCGGTCAATTCGGCGATCTCGCGACGGGTGTCGCGTATCAACTCGCGCACGCGGGCGTTGGCCTCGAGCGTGGTGAGCAGATCGGCTTCCTCTGAGAGCCGGTCGTGTTCGATGACGTCTTCGCCGGCGTCGGGGTCTGCTGGGTGCTGACCGGACATCGCTAGGCCGGCTTGAGGTGGAACAGTTCGCGCGCGTTGAGCTCGGCGATGGCATGGACCTCGTCATCGGGTACGTCGCGGACGGCTTCGGCAAGAACTTTGCGGCTGTTGGGCCACATCGAGTCCGAGTGCGGGAAATCGCACTCCCAGAGAATGCGGTCAAGCCCGATATCGTGGCGCAGGCCGATGCCGGTGGTGTCGACGATGAAGCAGCCCCAGATGTTGCGCCTGAATAGTTCTGAGGGCCGCACATCCTGGTTGATGGGCTGCCAGAACCGCTGCCGCTCCCAGGTCATATCGGCGCGCTCCAGCATCCACGGCATCCACCCGATCCCGCCCTCGGCCAACACGATTTTGAGGTTGGGGTGGTTGTGGAACACCGGGGAGAAGCAGAGGTTGATCATTGACTGCATCGAGTTCAGCCCCATCAGCGCGATGAATGTCGCCTCCGGCGCATCGGGCGCGGTGAACGGGCGGGTTCCTGACGTCCCGAAGTGCATCATCAACGGGATGTCAGCCTCTTCGGCGGCGCTGAAGAACGGGTCCCAGTAATCGGTGTGGAATGACGGCAGTCCCAACGGTGTCGGACTCTCGATGAAGCTGATGCCCTTGGCGCCCTTGGCGACCGTCCGCTGTAACTCGGCCACGCAGAGGTCCACGTCCCAGACCGGCATGATGACCACGGGCGGCAGCCGGTCCGGGGAAGCCGCCGACCACTCATCGATGTGGAAGTCGTTGTAGGCCTGAACACATCGCAACGCCAGGTCGCGGTCGTCACCTTCGAGGAACAGGGTGCCTGCGAATCTCGGGAATGAGGGGAACGCCATGCCGGTGTGCACGCCGTCGAGGTCCATGTCGAGTAGGCGGGCGTGTGACTCATAGCAGCCGGGCATCATATGGTGGAATCGCACTGGGTCCCAACCCCATTCGCGCGGATCCTTCCCGGCGACGGCGTTCAGTCCGATATTGGGGTAGATGGTGCCCTGGTAGGTCCACACCTGGTGGCCCTTGTCGGTCTCGATGACTCGCGGGCCCGCCTCGTGGTCAGAGGCCGGCAGACGGTCCAGCCAGACCCGGGGATGTTCGATCAGGTGGTCGTCAACCGAGACCAGTTTCATGTAGTCCTGTAGGGGCATCGAAGTCTCCTGGTGGGTCTCATGCGCGGGTGTTGATGCCGAGCGCTTCGGTGATGTCGCGGCCTGGGTCTCCGTCATCGAGATACGAGAAGTCGCCGGACTGTTGGCGTGCCACAAGCGCGGCGTAGACCTTGCGGTAGCGCAGTCCGGCCTTGTCGAATCGGGAACTCATGTCACGGTCGTCCCCGGCGTCGACGTAGTTCGCGTTCTGCTTGCGTACCGCCCAGTTGTCTTGTCTGCCGACGATGTGTGCAGTGCTGCTGAACAACTGCCGCGCGATGGAGGGCATGTACTTCGGGTCGTAGGTGACGGGCGTCCTGGTGCGGGTGGAAGTTTCGGGATTGCACGGGTGCAGCATCCGCATCGACATCCCCGGCTTGAAGTCGCCGTGCAGTACGCAGACCCCGCTGCGTACGTGGGTGACCGTGACGACGCGGATGTTCTGCTTCGTTGCGCCCTTCGCCATCGCCTGCTGTGCGTTCGGGATCGGCCTGCCGTGGGCGGTGCGGATCATCGTGACGACTTCCGAGGTGGACTCCACTTCGACGACGTCGTCCTCGGACAACGAATCGCCGGTGAGCGCGGAGTGCAGGAAATCCGCATGCGTGAGATCCAGCAGATTCTCGGCCACCAGTTCGTAGGTGCAGTCGAACACCACGGTCTTCTGAAAGCGCTTCGGCATACCCTCGAGCGGTAGGTGCGGAACCTGCGGGATCAGATCGGGCGAGGCGTTGAGCGGATCGCCGTACCAGACCCAGGTATATCCGTAGCGTTCGTGCGTGATGTAGTCACCACTCCCACCGGTCAATTCGCCCTGACGCCTGCGTTGCGGTGGGGTGCCGGGCATGTCTTCGGTGGCGCGCAGCCGGGCGCCGTCACGCCACAGGATCACCGGTGCGCCGTGTATCGCGCGTCGCAACGGGCGTCGTCCGACGTGTTGGGTGTGCACGATCGGGAACCAGGTGTCGCGTAGCGCGAACCCGCCGGGATGGAACCGTGACGGCGCCTTGGTGCGTTGCGGGACAACGGTTGTCACGGGAACTCCTCAGCAGGTCCGGGCCCGGCGCAGGGCGAGTACGCCGGGATCTAACTGACTTCGGCATGGTGTCCGCCAGGTCCTCGGCGGAATCGGATGCCCGGCCCGCGAGGCGGCGGCCGGCGGACCATGCCGTCGCAACGGCCGTACACAGCCTGCGCCCGGGTCCGGTCGACGCCATGCGCCACCGCACGACGGTGCGGTGGCCATCGATCGGCGTCAGCCCGATCGTGACGTGGCAGTGCGGGTTCCACCGCCCCGCGGGGACGTCGACACGGGTGAAGCCCGATTGGGCCACCGTGCCGATCGTCGACGTCAGCTCTCGCTTGCTCAGCGGGTCGAAGGTCGACGCGCGCGGCAGGTTGTAGGCATATCGCTCGCGCTGCACCGTAACGACACCCTCTTCGGTGCGCACGGTCGGGGAGCACAGTTCATCGCCGGCCCCGAGGAGCGCGCCGAGCCCGAGTGCCGAGCCGGGGTTTACCAGCAGCGCTTCCGCCACCGACCTGTGCGGCGAACGCACCACCAGGGTGCCGGTGGCCACGGCGGTATCCGCAGATCCGGGAGCCGGTGTGTCGGCGTTTTCAGCGGGCGGCTCGTCCCCGGTCCACACGAACACCATGCCGCCGTCGAGGCGGGCGTCGTACATGGTGGTGGCCGCGTCAGGTAGTTCACTCACGGGCGCGCTCACCGGCGGCGCCAGCATGTTGGTGCGCAACCCATAACCGAGAAGTTCGGCGACGTTCTCGGCGGCGGAGAACGCGGCCACCTTGATGCCGTTCGGGATACGTTCGTCGGCACTGAGATTGGGAATCGCCGTGCAGCGCCCGGTCGCACCGTCGAAGCTCCAGCCGTGATACGGGCATTGAATGGAGCCGTCCTCGGTCAGGCGGCCCATCGACAGCGGCAGTCGCCGATGCGGACAGCGGTCCTCGACGGCACGCACTGTGCCGGTCAGGTCCCGATACACCGCGAGCGCCCTGGTGCCGAGGCGGAATGCGCCCGGATGCTGACGGACTTCGTCGCTGTGGGCCACGGGCCACCAGCCGGCCGCCAACCCGAACGGCGAGGGCCGGTCCGCCGCGGACGCCTGTGAGGGCCCCCCGGGGGTACGTGACATCTCTTCAGCCGTGGTCATGTGACGGATCGAGGTCCTTCCTTGCCGGCCTTGTCGCACACCCGTTTCCGGTGTCACGAACCTAACACCGACTACTCAGCCAAACAAGACACTAACGACACGTTGTGTTCAAAATGCTTCGCGGAAGGCGGGCCTGTAGTGACGAGGTGTCGATGCCCAGTTCGGCGAGTCGTTCCAGGTAGCGGACAATGCTGCGCATCTTCACGTCTTCGTATCCACGCACGAGGTCTGGAGCTGACGCCGCCGCGACGGCGTCGTCGTACGAGTTCTCGGAGAGGTCTGCGAGACAACCGAGCATCATGTCCCGGTAGTGCACCACCAGTCCGCGTTCGAGGCGCCTCATGCGGGTATGACCGAACGGGTCCAGCCACTTGCCACGAAGGAACCGGCACTTGGCGAGCATCCGCAGCACCCCGTGGCCGGCCGGGCCAATACTGATCTTCTGCTTGTGCCCCAGCGCCTTCAACAGCGGCGGATGCAGCTTATAGGTCAGGTTGTGACCACCGCGCACCTCCTGGTGCACCGACTCGATGAACGCGGCATCGGTGAGCATGCGGGCGACCTCGTACTCGTCTTTGTAGGCCATCATTTTGTGCAGCCCCCGAGCCACGGCCTCGGACAGTTCGGTGCGCTCGGTGATGCGTCGTTCCGCCGACCACACCTGTGCCACGAACTGAATGTATTGGTCGGCGTGCCGCTCTCCCTGGTACGCGACCAGCCCGGCGGCACGCCGCTCGAGGAGGTGGCCGGTCATGCCGGTCACCGGGCAGTCGGCCAGCAGGTGGGCGGGGATGTCGGTACCGGAACGCTGCGTCGCTGACGGTGCGGCGGTGGCGGTGTGGAAAGCGGCCGGGTTGTCGACTGCGACCCGGCCCCAGCGGAATACCGCCTGGTTCGCGGCGACGGTCACTCCGTTGATGGCGATCGCTTCTTCGATCGCCGATGCGGGGATGGGTATGCCACCCGCCTGGTATGCCGCTCCGACGAGCAGGAAGTTCGCTGGGGTGGTGGTGCCGAACAGCCTGTCGGCGACCGCCAAGGCATCGAAGGAGGTGAGCGTCTTGGATCGCACATCGAGCCGGGAAAGTAGACCGTCTTCGGACGGATACTCCACGGCGCTGTCGTAGACCATGTCCCCGGTCGGTGTTCGACTGGTCGACGCGACCGCGGTGGTCCGATTCGGATCCCCGTACCCGACATTGCGGGCGTCGACCGCGGTGAGGAGGTCGAACGCGAGCACGCAATCGGCCGATCCCGGGCTGACGCGGTTCGACCGGTTGACCGGCGCCGTACTGACCCGCAGATGGGACGTCACCGGCCCCGCTTTCTGGCTGAGCCCCGTTTGGTCGAGGCCCTCCACGTGCAACCCGGCGCGCAGCGCCGCCACCCCGAGTACCTGGTTGACGGTGACGATGCCGGTCCCGCCGATACCTGCAAGAAAGATGTTGTGAATTCCGGTGATTGGGCGGTGTATCGGCGTCGCCGGCTCCGGCGGTACCGGTATGGACGTCCGTGCGGTCGAGGCCGGTTGATCGGGCACCTCAACAGTGACGAAGGACGGGCAGTCGCCATCGAGGCAGCTGTAGTCGGTGTTGCAGCCGGTCTGGTCGATACGGGTCTTGCGGCCGAACTCGGTGTCCACCGGCTGCACCGAAAGGCAGTTGCTCTTCAGACCGCAGTCGCCGCAGCCCTCGCAGACCGCCTCATTGATGAGGACGCGGGTGCGCCGTACCGGCAGTGTGCCGCGCTTGCGCTTGCGTCGCGCGTCGGCGGCACACTGCTGGTCGTAGATCAGCACGGTGACGCCCTTGGTGTCGCGGAGCACGCGCTGGGCCTCGTCGAGTCGGTCCCGATGCCAGACCTGCACCCCGGCGGCGAATGTGGCGCGGCGGTGTCGTCGGGGCTCGTCCGCACAGACGATTATTCTCGTCACGCCGTCCGCGGCGAGCTTGTGGGTCAGCTCAGGAACGGTCAGCCCGGCCTGGACGTCCTGCGCGCCGGTCATCGCGACCGCGGAGTTGAACAGGATCTTGTAGGTGACGTTGACACCGGCGGCGACACATGCCTGCACGGCCAGTTGGCCGGAGTGGAAATAGGTTCCGTCGCCGACATTCTGGAAGATGTGGTCGATGTCGGTGAACGGCGCCTGTCCGATCCATTGCGCGCCTTCCCCGCCCATCTGAGTCAGCCCGGTCACCTGCGAGTCCGCCCGGGCCGACATCGTCACCAGCGTGTGGCACCCGATGCCACCGCCGGCCAGCGACCCGTCGGGCAGTGCTGTGGATCTGTTGTGCGGACAGCCCGAGCAGAAGTATGCGGTGCGCTTGGTGGGCAGCACCGTCAACTCCAAGGACGGAAGTGGCGGTGGTTTGAGCGGCACCCGGTCTCGCAGCACCTGGCGCAGTGGACCCGTCAGGCGTGCCACGGTGAGCTCGCCATCCGGGGGAATGAGCCTGCTGCCGTCTGCATTTCGTTTACCGAGCACACCGGGGGCGCCGAGGCGACCGTAGAGGATGTCCTTGACCTGAGACTCGACGAACGCCGTCTTGTCCTCGACCACCAGCACCTGCTCGACACCGCGCGCGAGCAGGATGACGTTGTCGGCGCCGAGCGGGTAGGGCATGCCGACCCGCAGAATCCGGATGCCGTGCCGCACGAGATCCGCCTCGCTGAGACCCAGATCCACCAGGGCCTCGCGGACGGAGTCGTAGGCTGTGCCGACGGCGACAATACCCAGCCACGCATTGGGCGGATCGACTTCGATCGCGTCGATGTCGTTGGCCGCGTTGAACGCCTCGACCATCGCCCAGCGCGGGCCGTACAGGTCAGCTTCGGCCAGCACGCTGTCCGGCGGCGCGGCCAGCACACGCTGCCGGTACGCCCAGGGGCGGCCGTCCCATTCGATCGTCGGTACCGTGATGTGGAAGTCGGCGAAGTCCCGATTGAGGGTCCAGAGGCCATCGGCGACGTCGGCGACGATCTTGACGGCCGGCCAGCATCCCGAGGCACGAGACAACGCGATGCCGTAGAGGCCGAATGCGACGATCTCTTCGGCATTGCGGGGGAAGAAGACCGGCATGGACAGCGCCGCCAACGACCGTTCACTGGCCGCGGGAACGCTCGACGACTTGGCCGCCGGATCGTCGCCCACCAGCGCGAGGGCACCGCCGTTCGGATTCGCGCCGTACATGGCCGCGTGTCGTAGGGCGTCGCCGGCGCGGTCGAGTCCGGGGCCCTTGCCGTACCAGATGCCGATCACACCGTCATGGGTTCGGGCGCCCCTGGGCAGTTCCAACTGGCTGCCCCATACGGAGGTGGCCGCGAGTTCCTCGTTGACGCCGGGTACCAGCCGCACCTGGCGGCTGTCGTGGAGTTCGGGGAGGCCGGCCAGCAGTTGATCGAGCCCGGCCAGGGGGCTGCCCTGATAGCCGGAAACGAATGTGGCGACATCCTTTTGGGCGCGCTGATCGCGGACGTGTTGTTCCACCAACAGACGCGCGATGGCCTGGACACCGGTCAACAGCACCGGCCCCGACGACGCACGGTAGCGCTGCGCGAGAGCCGATTCGACGGTTTCAGAGCTGTGCAGATCGGTCAAGTCGTCTCACCGTCCAGAGCATCGCGATGTCACCGTGGGTAGCGTCAAGGCTTGCTCTGAATGCACTTTCGGTCAACTATTGGCTGTACAACTGATCACTATGCCCAGTTGATCGTGGTGATGACATCGATAGGTGACAAGATTGCTCAGTATCGACCGGCTCGACGTTGAGCTACTCGAAATGCTCGCAAGCGATGCACGGGCGGGTGTTGTCGAACTTGCGTCCCGGCTGGGTATCTCGCGCAATACCGTTCAGGCCCGGCTGCGGCGTCTCGAGGAGGGCGGGCTGCTCACCGGCTACCGACCCGAGCTCGCGCTGGAGCGTGCAGGCGTGTCGGTGCAGGCGTTCATCGGGTTGGAGGTGCAGCAGGGCCGGCTCACGTCGATCGTCGACGCGCTGACCGCCATGCCGCAGGTGTTGGAAATTCACGCGACGACCGGACGCGAAGACCTGTTGGTGCGAGTGGCCACGCAGACCCAGGCCGGACTGCAGCAGCTGATCGAATCCATTGTCGGCATCGTGGGAGTGGTGCATTCGACCACCACGCTGGCCCTGACCACGCCGTTGCCCTACCGGGCGGTGCCGTTGCTCAAACACCTGACCCGCGACGCAGGTTGGGGGCGATCGACGCCGAAGGCCTGATTCCTGGACCCTGGCCATAATTAACAAGAGATGTTTATTGTGTCTCGTGACGAACTTACGGAGACTCGACGGCAAGATTGCCCTGATCACCGGGATCGGTGGTGGACAAGGCCGGGAAGCCGCGCTCCGGTTCGCCGCTGAGGGGGCCACTGTTGTCGGGTGCGACATCAATGGCGGGAGCGCCGCAGAAACTCTGGCCGCGGTTCGGAGCGCGGGACTCGACGCCGACATCGGGGCGGCCGGCGTCGATCTGGGTGATCCAGAGCAGGCCCGCCGGTGGGTCGAGGCCGCGGCCGAGCGGCACGGCCGCATCGACGTCGTCTACAACAACGGCTCGGCCGCCAAGTTCGGATCGATAGCCGAACTGTCGGTTGAGGATTGGCGTTTCACCATTCGCAACGAGCTCGATCTGGTGTTCTTCGTGACGAAGTATGCCTGGCCAGTACTTGTGCGTTCCGGCGGGGGCACGGTGATCAACGTGGCCTCGGTCGCGGGGTGGGCCGCCAACCGGTCGGTGCCGTTCGTGGCCCATATGGCGTCCAAGGGCGGCGTCATCGCCATGACCAGACAACTGGCGGCCGAGGGCGGACCGGTCGGCATCCGCGCGGTGAGCATCAGTCCTGGAACGGTTGTCACACCGGGCACCGCCGACGTGCTTGCCGTGCCCGAAGTCCGCGACGCACTCATCGGCCAGACGCTGATTCCCCGCCTCGGTCAACCGGCGGATGTCGTTGCGCTGGCGGTATTTCTGGCGTCCGACGAGGCCGGCTACATCACCGGAAGTGACTTCATCGTGGACGGCGGGCTGACGGCGATCTGACGTGGCTATCCGGTCTCGATCGGCTGATGGCGCCGATCGGCGACGACGATGGTGAGCTGGCAGCCCTCGGCTCCGGCCATGAGCACGGGCATGGGGACGTCGGCGCGCTGCACCCGCATATCGCCGGGGAGGTACTCGTCGGAGCCGATGGTGAGACTGCCACCGGTGACTACAAGGAATTGCTCAGTGCCGCAAACACTCGCCGGCCGGACCGTCTCACCAGCTATCGCATGGATCAGCTGGATCGATGGGCCCGCCTGTCGGTCGCCGAACGTGCCGTCCAACGCCGCGCCCGACCTCAGTTCGGCGAATGAACCCTGCAGGTAACCGCGGGCGCAACCTCCCACGCTGGTCTCCACGGCAGGGATTCCCTTCGGGCCGGCCGGATGCGCGTAGTTCGCGGCGTCGGCCGCGCGAAAGTTCGCACCGCCGTCGATCAGTGTCTCCTTGTCGGCGTCCGCCATAATGGTGGGCAGGGCACCGCGGCGGTCGCCGATGACCAGCACGATCCACGCGGGATCGGCCGAAGCCGGATGTTCGCGGTAGACCCGGCCGGATTCCTGAAACATGAAGTCGCCCATGTGTAATGGCTTGCCACCGACGTTCCACTTGCCGCCGGCCAGCACCCGAAACTGGTCGCTGCCGTGGAAGTGAGGGGGATCCACCACGTGTCGCCAGTCCAGCGGTTCCTCCGGCAGCGACGTGACCAGTCCGAGTTGCACCAGAGGACCGGCCTGCGGATCCCCGATCCCGAACGTGTAGTTCTTGATGGAACCCGCCGGGGTCATCGATGGCCAGGTGTCGTGCGCCCGGTAGCTGATGTCGAGGTGATCACCGTCGAGTGCCAGCGCACCCTGTCCGTCGAACATCGCAACTCCTCATTTGGGCATCGATAGTCAATTTGAACACAGATCGTTCATTCCGTTCGACTTCTTGCGCTATCTTTTGATGCGTGCAAGCAGCTGTGGCGCGTTCTCTCGGTGGACCCGATGTGGTCCGGGTGGAAGACGTCCCTGCTCCTGCGCTGACGCGGGGGACCGCACGGGTCGCGGTGCACTCGGCTTCGGTGAACTTCCCCGATCTGCTTGTGCTGGCCGGCAAGTACCAGGCCAACGTGCCGCCGCCGTACACGCCGGGATGTGAGTTCTCCGGCCGCGTGGTCGAAGTCGCCGACGGGGTCACCAGGGTGCGGGCCGGGGATGTGGTGTTTGGGTTGGCAACCCACGGGGCGTTCGCCGAAGAGGTGGTGCTCGACGCTGCCAGGCTCACCGCATTGCCGGCCGGGGCGTGCGTGGACATGCGCCAACTCGCCGCGTTCGGGGTGACTTATACGACCGCCTATCACGCTTTGCGCACCTTCGCGGATGTGCAACCCGGTGAGCATGTGACGGTACTCGGAGCTGCGGGAGGGGTCGGTCTGGCGGCGGTCGACGTGGCGATTGCCCTGGGCGCCAAGCCGATTGCGGTCGCAGGATCAGCCGCCAAACTCGTCGTCGCCGTCGAGAGGGGCGCCGTCGGCTCCATCAATTACACCTCGGAAGACGTCAAGGCCCGCATCAACGAAGTCACCGGGGGAGGCGCCTCGGTCGTCATCGACCCGGTCGGCGGCCGGTTCGCAGAACCGGCCCTACGTGCGATGCGGTGGGGCGGGCGCTACGTCGTGCTGGGCTTCGCCGCGGGTGACATCCCGCGTATCCCACTCAACCTGGTGCTGCTCAAGGGCGTCCGGGTGATGGGGTTCGAGAATCGCACGATCCTCGACCATCTGCCCGACGTGGCGGCCGCCCACCGTGCGGAGGTGTTGAAGCTCTTCCTCGACGGCGAGGTGCGACCACATGTCGGTGCGGCATACCCATTGGGTGAGATCCGTTCTGCACTAAGCGAACTAGCCGACCGGCGGGCGGTGGGCAAGGTTGTCGTGACCGTCTCCGAATAGCAGACCTCGGCCGCTGCCAGTAGTCGCTCCCGGGCCTCCCCTTCGCCGGCGGGAACGGGCTCCCCATGCCGCGGCCCGTCCGGTCTGCGTCGCCATGCCCACCGTCCTTGCAAGTTCCGGTCTCGGGTCAGATCTTGACGCCAACCACAACAGACCTTAATGTGTGGCCTGAACCACATTCTGGTCATATATGTGGTCTGCACTGCAGGGAGGCGCACCGGCCCGTGCGTTTCGCTCTCACCTTGTTGGAGGCATTGATGTCACCCAAGCCATCTGTGGAGTTCAGCTCATGACCGAAGCGAACATCGACCTCGTCGGCCGGCGCTGACAGAAGGAGGACAGCATGCGAGTAGACATCGACAAGTCGAAGTGCCAGGGCCACGCCCTCTGCGCAATCGCTTCGGAGGATTTCTTCGAACTCGACGACCTCGGCTACATCGCCACCGCCAGCGGTGAAATCGATTCCAGCAGTGTGGGAGCCGCCCAGGAAGGCGCCGGAGCCTGCCCTGAACAAGCGATCACCGTCCGTGCGTGATCAGTGAGCGAAAGGAACCTGGTTCAGTGACCACAATCGAACGCGCCGAGGAGTTCGACACCGACCTCGACCAGCATTCCCCGGAATTCATGCAGGACCCCTACAGCAAGCTGGCGGAACTGCGTGACCGCTGCCCGGTGGCCAAAAGTAGCTCCTGGGACGGCTTCTGGATCATCTCGGGCTACCAGGAGATCTTCGACGCACTACACGACACGGACGTGTTCAGCTCGGCGCCGGATGAGAACGGCAAGGGTGTGCCTCCGGCACCCGGGTCGCCGCAGCTGGCGCCCATCGACTTCGACCCTCCCGAGGTCGCCTTCTATCGCTCTTTCCTGCTCAAGCAGATGTCGCCAGGTGCGGCGAAGAAGCTGAAGCCGACGATCACCGAGATGGCCAACGGTTTCATCGATGAGTTCATCGAGAAGGGGGAGGCCGACGCTTCCCAGCAGCTGTTCACCGCACTGCCCGCCCAACTGATCCTTCTGATACTGGGATTCGACCACACCCGTTGGCGGGAATGGATCGTCTGGGTGCACGGCTTCGTGCACGAACGCGTCGCCGACCCCGAAGGATCGATGTACAAGATCATGGCCATGGCCGGACAGATCTATACCGAGATCACCGAATCCCGCGAGACTGGCCGACCTGGGCTGATGACCGAACTGATCAACGCAGAACAGGACGGTCGCAAACTCACGGATGCGGATCTGATCAATACGGTGTTTCTGCTGATCCTGGGCGGAATGGACACCACCGCAGGCCTTACCGGCAACTCCCTGCTCCGGATAGCTGCCGACGATGCGCTTCGCCAACAGATCCTCGATGATCCGGGCGTTCTGGAACGCGGCACCGAGGAGTTTCTCCGACACGGCACTCCGACGATCGGGCTGAGCCGCAGAGTCGCCAAAAATGCGGTGTTCCATGGTCGCCAGATGAAAGAGGGGGACCGGGTCGTGTTGATGTATGCCGCAGGCAATCGGGACCCGCGGGTGTTTACCGATCCCGAAACTCTCGACCTCGGTCGTCCCGACAATCGGCACATGGCCTTCGCGCTCGGTGTGCATCGTTGCGTCGGATCGAATCTGGCCCGGGTGATGTTCAAGGTGATGATCACCGAGCTGCTCACTCGGGCACCGGATCTGAAGGTGGATTTCGACAACGTCCAGCGCTATCCGGATGCCGGCGACGTGTACGCCGTCAAACATCTTCCGATCACGTTCACGCCGGGCCCCCGCCGGAAGAACCAGTGACAACTCGCTTGGCCGGCGAGGTCGCCGTGCTGACCGGTACCCGGCTGTCGGTCGACCAGGGCATGGCGCAGTACTGAGGGAGTCGCGCCGAGGCCCGCTACGGCAACAACACCACTTTGCCCGCGGCATGGCCGGTCTGAAGGTACCGGTGGGCTTCGGCGGCGCGGGCCAGCGGGAACCTCCGATCGACGGTGACATCGAGCCGGCCACTTCCAGCCAACTGGGCCAACTCCAGGCGGGAGGTATCGCGGACCTCGGTGCCGAGATCAGCCTCAGGACCACCCCCACCGAGCAGCTTGATCGCGGTGCCGGCGACCTTCCCGAAACCGGCGATGGTCGCGATCCTTCTCTGCGTGGCGACCAGTTCGAGCGAGACCTCGATGGCCTCATCGGTTCCCACCAGGTCCAACGCGACATCGACTCCGCCGGTTGCCAATTCATGTACCCGCGCTGCCAGCCCCGGACCGTACTCCACTGGAACTGCGCCGTGCCGGCGGAGCGCATCGTGGCGTCCAGGGCTTGCCGTGCCGATCACCGTAGCGCCTTTGAGAATCGCGAGTTGGGTGACGAGCAGTCCCACACCGCCTGCGGCTCCGTGGATCAGCACGGTATCGCCGGCCGCAACGTCGGTGGCCGAAAGGAGGTGAGCCGCTGTGGTTCCCGCAGCAAGCAGGCCTGCGGCCTGCTCGAAGGCGAGGCCGGCGGGCTTGGCGACCACATCAGCGGCCGCGGCAATTATCTGCTCGGCATAGCCGCCGTTGACCGGAAACGCGATCACCTCGTCACCGACGGCAAGTCGGCCTGAGATGCCTTGCGGATCAACGCCAACCGCGGTGACGACGCCCGCAACCTCCATTCCCAACGGCATCGGAAGCGCCGACTCATCTGCGCCGAAGTCGCCGCTGTAGAATTTGTAGTCGGCCGGATTCGTACCTGCCCCCGTGACATCGATCAGCACCTCGCCGGGACCCGGCGCACCCAACTCCCGATCGATCATTGTGAGGACTTCGGGGCCACCGTAAGCGCTTGCCACCACACTATGCACCATTGATCACAGCGTACGCCGGCGCCGCCACGGCGAACCTTCGTGTGTACCCGAACCGATAGTGATCAAGTGCATTTCACGAAGGCGGTGCCCACGGCTCGTCATGAAGCTGGACTATCCCGGGGAGCGAGGCAGGCGGGAAGGAAGGCGCGAATAAGTCCTTCGTCGCCGCCGTCCTCTGGCCGGCCCGGTTCCGCGATCAAGCTGAACGCGATGCGGGTCACCCAGTGCGCCATGGTCTCGGCGCTGAGGTCATCGCGGACTTCGCCGGCCACCTGTGCCGCCTCGATCCGCCGGCCGAGCGCCTCGGCCAGGTTCTGGCCCCATGCCTCGGAAGCCTCGGCAGCGTGAAACGTGCGGCCCAGGTCGTCAGCACCGATCAGCAACGCCATGGTGGGCGAACTCCGGGCCGTCCGCAGCCCGACCACCGTTGCATTGACGAGTTGGTCCAAGAAGGGTTCGTCGGTGTCCCAGCACGGTGCGGCAGCGGCGAGTACTGCACTGATCGCCCGCACGAAGGACGCCGCCAACAACGCGTCCTTGGTGGGGAAGTAGTCGTACACCGTGCGGCGATGTACGCCGGCCTTGTTTGCGATATCGCTCATTCGAGTGCGGGCTGGGCCGCGCTCGACGTAGCAGGCTTCGGCGGCGGCGAGCAGACGCTCTCGGGCCTGTTCCTCACCGACGGGCGCATTGGCGCCCCACGGCGCGGCACGGCCTGAACCTGTCGGCGTTGACACGTCCGCCATGCTTGCCACCCCCTAATCCGCACCGCGTCTTGACTGGGAACCACGTTCAACCTTACCTTGTGGTGAGAACCACATTTTGTCAGTGAGTGTGGTCTAGGAGGTTCAGTGGCAGATCTACTCCGCCCATTGACTTCCGCCAAGAACGGTCACCTAGTAACCTATGTTTGCGTGTGACTCAGATCTCGAGCTCAGCTCCGGCCCAAGGATGGATGTGGGTAGATGCAGAAACCGATGACCGGGGTGCGTGTCCTCGAGGTCGCGCAGTTCACGTTCGTGCCCTCAGCAGGTGCCGTCCTTGCCGACTGGGGTGCCGATGTCATCAAGATCGAGAACCCTGTGACGGGCGATGGACAACGGGGATTGGTGACGGTCGCCGGTCGCTCGGCCACAGCGCCAGGAGTCGCGTTTGCGCCCATGATGGAGGCGCCGAACCGCGGCAAGCGCAGCGTCGGCCTGTCCCTTGCGCTCAATCAGTCGCGCCCGGTGTTCGAGGAACTCGTCCGGCGCAGCGATGTGTTCCTTACCAACTATCTGCCCCAGGCGCGGGCCAAGCTTCGGATCGACCTCGATGAGATCCGGCGAATAAACCCGGCGATCGTCTACGTCGCGGGCAGTGGCTTCGGAAGCGAAGGGCCCGACCGGGACACCGGTGCCCACGATGTGACGGCGTTCTGGGCTCGCTCGGGCAGCGCTGACGGGGTGACGCATTCCGACTCGGAGGCACCTGTTGGCATGCCAGGCGGTGGGTACGGCGACAACATGGGCGGTATCACCATCGCGGGTGCGGTGGCCGCGGCACTGTACGGCAGGCAGGCCACAGGCCAGACGTCGGTGATCGATGTGTCTCTGTTGGCGGTGGGGGCGTGGGCCAATCAGTTCAACCTGAACTTGGCAATGCTGTATGACTGTCCGCTACCGAAAATCGACCATCGAGGGCAGGCCCCCGGTAACCCGCTCACCGGTGCCTACCGCTGCTCCGACGGTCGGTACATCCAACTGTCGATGCTGCAGCCGACCCGCTACTGGTCACCAATATGCCGACTGTTCGGCCTGGAAGATGCGGCCGACGACGAGCGGTTCGCCTCCATGGAGTCGCTGGCAGCCCACTCCGAGGACGCCACCGCGCAGATCGCGCGTGCGATCGGTTCGCGGACGTTCGAGGAGTGCAAACATCTGCTCAACTTGTCGGGTGGGCAGTGGGCGCCCGTGCAGGACGCCTGGGAGGCCGCCAACGACGAGTCGTTGATCGCCAACGGGCGTATCGCTGATGTCGTTGACGCACAGGGCAATAAGCAGCGGCTTGTGGCGAATCCGGTGAAGTTCGACGAGGCATCCGCTCATCTGACTCGGGCGCCGAAGTTCGCCGAGCACACCGACGAAGTGTTGCGGGAATTGGGAATCTGCGATCACGACCTGATCGAGCTGAAGATCGAAGGGGCGATCACCTGAGCGGCGGAACGCGGCCCCACGCCCGGACCAATCTCAGGTCGCCAGCATTGACGGCGGTGCGGTGAATCCAGGGTTCGCCAACGCCGTCGCCACGCCGCTGCCGATAGGTCCCGTTTCATCGAACAGCGTCGCCACGCCGGTGGCGACCCCTGCATGGCCGTAGTGCGTCAACGACGCCAATCCGATGTAAACCCCTTCCGGCAACCGGCTGAGCGTGACCGTGTAGTCGGCGTTGATGAATTGCAGGCCCGCGGTGCCCCAATGGCTCAGCGAGCTGGTCACGTCCGCGGCCATGACGGCGCGCGTGAAGGGGGACAGTGGCTCGTCGTCGACGAGCAGTTTCGTCTCCCGCACCCACGCGAACTTCTGCCCGTCGTGTCGCCACTCGCTCACCCCGACACCAGGGCTGCCCGCGACCGGATCGCGACCGTATGAATGAAGCAACATGGGCAGGTCATCAGCCAAGACCTCAGGTTCCGCCGGGATCGCAGGCATCGCAACGGGCGTCGTCCACACCTTGTCCGTAACGTGTTCGCCGCGGCGGAGGAACAATGCGCTGGCCCGTGCCACCATGACATCGTTCTGAGTCATCACCGCGTCGACCAGTCGAAGCCGACGACCGTCACGCACAACCGACGAATGCACCTGCACGGGCTGCAGTGCCACTGGCCTGAGCAGGTCGACCGTCAGCCGGGCGGGCTGCAGGTGAACATCGTCGACGTCCTGCTCGACCGCGCGTCCGAGCAACCCGCCGATGTAGTTGCCGCTGAGCGACGGACCCCACGGCCCTCTCGCCAAAGGGGTTGGCACATAACCGTCGCCGTCGCTGACGAAAAAGCAACTGGGCACAGATCCCTCTCGCCGTCACTCAGCGGTCGATCAGCTGGGAAGCCAGCAGGTCGATATCAGTGCGGAAGTCGGTGAAACTCCGACTGGCCGGCTCGATGGTGATCCACGTGACGCCCGCGTCGGCGTAGTCGTCCACCTTGGGGTGGACCGCTGTGCAGAACTTCAGGCAGTCGCCGCTGGTAAGCAGGTCGGCCTCGAACGGGACGAACGAGACGTCGGCGGGGACCCTGTCGAGTTCGGCCCGCCGTTTGTTGACCGTGGCGATCCATTCGGCGAGCGTCCCGATGTCTTCCAGCGGCCGGGCCCGGGTGATGGCAGCCATCTCACCCGACGCCGCCATCGGCATCCAACCGTCGGCGACTTCGGCGACGCGGCGTTGTGCGGCAGCGCTGTTGCCGCCGATCCAGATCGGCGGGCCACCGTCTGTCATTGGTGGAGGAAGCGCGATGTGACCGCTGACGCCGAACGCCGGGCCGTCGTGGTCGGCACCTGCCCAAGTCGCCTTCCACGCGGCGATCGCCTCGTCCAGCAATGCGCCGCGGCGGCCGAAATCGGCGCCCAGCGCCTCGAATTCGGACTTCAGGTAGCCGGCGCCGGTGCCCAGGGTGAAACGCCCGCCCGAAAGAAGGTCCAGGCTCGCGGCACCTTTGGCCGTCAGATACGGGCTGCGGTATCCGGAAACCAGGATGTAGGTCATCACCCGGATCCGGGTGGTCGCGGCAGCGGCGAAACTCAGCGACACGAACGGGTCGAAGGCGTGATGGCCACCGTGCGCCAGCCAGTCCCGGTCCGGATATGGATGCTCGGACATCGAGAACGCGTCAAAGCCGGCTTCCTCCACCAGCTTCGCGATATCACCGATGGTGGCACCCTCACACCATCGATTCCAGTGCTTGACCGCCCGCATCGGGAACATCAGGTTGTAGCGCACGTGACCCCTATCGCTGATAACTAGCTAACTATATAACTATCTCAACAGCGACCTGGCAATGACCTCGCGCTGGACCTCGGTGGCTCCCTCGCCGAGTCGCTTCACCCGCAGGTCACGGAACCACCGCTCCAGCGGCAGCTCGGCGGAAATGCCCAGTGCGCCATGAAGTTGGATGCACCGATCAAGGACCTTGTAGGCCACCTCGGTGCCGTACATCTTGGCCACCGACGCGTCCACCCGGACATTGCGGCCCAGGTCGGCATTCCATGCGGCTTGGTACATCAACAGTCGTGCGGCGCGCAGTTCGACCTCGCTGTCCACCAGCATCCACTGCACTCCCTGCTTATCGGCGAGCCGGCCGCCGAACACGTCACGGTCCTTGGCCCACTGGCAGGCCAGGTCCAGAGCGCTCTGCGCGATCCCGATCGGCCCGGCGGCGTAGATGATCCGGCCGTGGATGAGGAAGTCACTGGCCAATGAGAAGCCTTGGCCCTCAGCGCCGATCAGTTGATTCGCCGGCAGCCGCACATTGTCGAAGTGCAGCTCGTAGGGGGCAAAGGAGGCCATCACCGGGATGCGGCTGAACGTAACGCCCGGGGTGTCCTTCTCCAAGATGAACGCCGAGATCCCCTGACGACCTTCTCCGGTGCGGGCGTACACCACCCCCCAGTCGGCTCCCGGAGCGTGCGAGATCCACATCTTGGACCCGTTGAGCACATACGTATCGCCGTCTCGGACGGCCTTGAGCTTGATCGCCCGCGCGGGGTCGGATCCGCCGGAGGCTTCGGTGATCGCGGTATACGCCTTGGACATGGTGCCATCGATGATCGGCTTGGCGTACTTCTCGAACTGCTCGGTCGACGCCTTGAACATGATGTTGGGCGGGTTGCCACCGAAGGCGCCGAGTGCCGGGAAGAACGCGCCCATGCGGCATTTCGCCGCCTCCTCGGCGACGACCACCTGGCCGAGCACGCTGAGCCCGGCACCGCCGTACTCCTCGGGTGTCTGCAGTGCCCACAGTCCGAGCTCCCGGGCTTTCGCCTGCAAGTCGACCAGTTGTTCACGGGGCAGCCCGACAGTGTCGTGGTCGAGCTTCTCCTCGAGTGGATGCACGTGCGCATCCATGAACCGCCGCACGGTATCGCGCAGCATCACAAGTTCTTCCGGCAGCTCCCAGGCGCCGGTGACGTGGTCGGTCACACCGATTGCGCGGCAGCCGCCCGCAGATCACGAGCACTCTGCAGCTGCGGCTCGTGATTGGCCTCGTACTGTTCGATCCATTCGTGCGGCAGCTTGCCCCACGCCTCGCCGATACGCAGCCGCTGCGCCGAGCTGAAGACCTCCGCGGCCACCACATCACCGACGAAGATGGTGTTTTCATCGTTGTCCAGTGAGCCGGTAATCCGGCACTCGACGTAGCTGTGCGCGTCCAGCAGGATCGGTGCACCGGTGACCCCGGGCTTGGTGCGCAGTTTGGCGATCTTGTCGCCGTCGCGGCCCGAGCTGCCGCCCAGGATCATCAGGATGTTCATCGACGCGTCGATCTCATCCGGTCCGGCCGACAGCATGTGCATGACGAAAATGCCCGAGTTGACCAACATGTCGTGCGTCCGGTTGTACTTGGTGAGGCTGACGGTGGCGCGCGGCAGCTCGGGCACGATGCTGGCCGAGCCGGCCGACAACGACATCAGGCCGTTCGCGAAGCCGTCGTCGATGGTCGTGATCGCCACCGGAAAAGGTCGTAGGCCGGCCAGTACCTTGTCGGCTGCTGCGAGGTCGAGTGTCATGTGTTTCTCCTTTGTTGATATCGCTATCCGAGCGTGAACGGGTCGCGGGTTGCCCCGGACAGCTCCACCCACACCGCTTTGGTCTCGGTGAAGTCCTTGATGGCGTCGATGCCGTTTTCGCGGCCAATGCCGCTGTGGCCGATGCCGCCGAACGGAACATGCGGCGCGACAACCCGATAGGCGTTGACCCACACCGTTCCCGCTTGCAGCCGGGCGGCCACTCGGTGCGCCCGGTGGACGTCCTTGGTCCACACCGACGCGGCCAGCCCGAACTCGGTGGCGTTGGCAGCGGCGACGGCCTCGTCCTCATCGGAGAACGTCATCACCGCCAGGACGGGTCCGAAGATCTCTTCGGCGACGGCCCGCATCGACGGGTCGACACCGGTCAGCACCGTCGGCTTGACGAAGAAGCCACCCAGATCGGCGGCAGGCTCGCCGCCGTAGGCGATGGTGGCGCCCTGCTCACGGGCAGAGGCGAAGTGCGACAACACCTTCTCATACTGCGGCTGATTCGACACCGGCCCCATCTCGGTCGCGGGATCTTTCGGATCGCCGAGTTTGATGGTCGCCGCGCGCGCGACGATGCGCTGCACCAACGCGTCGGCCACACTGTCGTGGACGAGCAACCGTGACCCGGCCAGGCAGGTCTGGCCGGTGGCGGCGAACACGCCCGCGATCACGCCGTTGGCCGCGGCGTCCAGGTCGGCATCGGGAAACACCACCTGCGCAGACTTGCCGCCGAGTTCCAGGGTGAACCGCGTCATGTTCTCGATGGCGGCCTTACCTACCCGGATCCCGGTGTCGGTAGACCCGGTGAACGCGATCTTGTCCACGCCGGGATGGGATGCCAGCGCGGCTCCGGTCCGCGGGCCCCAGCCGGTGACCACATTGATCACACCGGGCGGAAAACCGGCCTCGGCGAACAGCTTTGCGAATGCCAGCGTGGAGGTGGGGGTGTGGTCGCTGGGCTTTACCACGAACGTACAACCCGCGGCGAGACCGGCCGCCAGCTTCCACGTCAACAGCAGCAGCGGGGAATTCCACGGGGTGATCGCCCCGACGACACCGACCGGCTCATGCCGGGTATAGACGAAGTAGTTGGCCTTGTCGGTGGGCACCACATCGCCCTGCAGCTTGTCGGCCAGACCCGCGTAGTAGAAGTAGTAGTCCGGCAGCGACCGCATCTGGCCGACCATCTCTCGGGTCAGCTTGCCGCCGTCGCGCACCTCCAGCTCCGCCAGCTGCTCAGCGTCACGAGCGATGAGCTCGCCGAGGCGCCACAGCAGCTTGCCGCGTGCGGTGGCAGTGAGCGCACCCCAGGGCCCGTCCAGCGCGGCACGGGCCGCGGCCGCCGCGCGGTCGATGTCGGCGGCATCTCCGTCGGGGACTCGGGCCCAGGGCTGTCCGGTGAACGGGTCCACGCTCTCATAAGTGGCCCCCGACACGGCGGTCGTGGACTCGCCCCCGATCACCAGGTTGAACTCGACCAGTTGCTGGGTGGTGGTTTCAGTCATGCGCGCTCCTCATCGAGTTCGCGGCTTCTTCTTGTTGTTGAGCGAGTCCGGCTTGGCGCCGGCATTGCCCAAGTCGGTGTAGAACTTGCCGTGCCGTGCAGCGATCGTCGGAGGCAGATCCCGCGCCTCCCACATGGCGCGCACCGTTCCCTGGATGCCGGCGGGCCGGCGAGCGGCGATCTCGGCCGCCAATTCGGCTGCCCGCGCCCGCAGTTGGTCGTCGGGAACGATCTCGGTGACAATGCCGATCCGCAGTGCGGTCTGAGCCGTCATCCGCTCCTCGCTGCCCAACAGCGCCCAGCGCATCACCTCGCCGTAGGGCACGCCGAGAGGAAGCATTCCCATCGGCTCCAGTGCCGAGACGATGCCGGCGTTGGCATGAGGGTCGAAGAAGGTGGTGGTCTCGGCGCAGATCGAGAAGTCGCATTCGTTGACGAAGTACATCGCGCCGCCGGCGACGATGCCGTGCAGCGCGGCGATCACCGGCTTCCAGACCTTGTGCGCCTTCGGTCCCAGCAGTTCGCCGGGGTCCTCCTGGTTGAAGACGGACTTGTGCTTCCACCAGGTGCCTTCGGTCACGTCGATGCCGGTGCAGAAGGCCCGCTCGCCGTTGGCCTGTAACACTGCGACGTGAATATCGTCGTCGTCCCGGACCCGGGCCCAGACGGTGGCGAGCTCGGCGGCCATCTGTTCGGTGAAGCTGTTCAACTTCTCGGGACGGTTAAGCGTCACGGTGGCGACGTGGTCGCTCACCTGGAACTCGATGGTGCTCAGGCTGGTCGTGTCGGTCACGGCTGCTCCTTTGTCGATCCGGTGGATACGGGCATCATCGCACCCCCATCGGCGACGTGGTTCACCTGGTTAGCTATCTCGCGTTTGAGAATCTTCCCGGCGGGACCCAGCGGGAACTCGCTCCAGAACAGGAACCGGCGGGGTTGCTTGTATCCGGCCAGCTCGGCGCGGCACAACGCGGACAGTTCTGCGCCAAGTGCGTTCTGGTCGGTGACATGCGATTTGGGGATGACCACCGCGACCGGCGTCTCGCCCCATTCCGGGTCGGGAGCTCCGACGACCGCCACCAGATCCACCCCGCTGTGGTGCGCGATGACCCGTTCGATCTCGGCGGGATAGACGTTGAAGCCGCCGGAGATGATCATGTCGGTCTTGCGGCCGGTGATGTGGAGATAGCCGTCCCCGTCCAGATAGCCGAGGTCGCCGCTGCGCAGTCCGTCGGGCCGGAATGTCTCCGCCGTCTGCTCGGGCCGGTTCCAGTACCCGACGGCATTGGCGGGACTCACGATCACGATCTCGCCGACCTCCCCGGTCGCGGCGTCGTTGCCGTCCGAGTCCACGATCCGGATCACGCACATCGGTGTTTCCCGCCCACACGAGGTGGCGATCGACGTCCGGCCCGCGACGATATCGCGATGGTCCTGCGGGGTGAGGATGGTGGCCTGCCCGCCGCATTCCGTCAGCCCGTAGCGCTGCTGCAGATCACAGCCGAGCAGGTCCATTGCCTTGCGGGCCAGACCCGGCGGTACCGGTGCCGAGCCGTAGGAGATCCGTCGCAGGCTCGACATGTCCCGCGGCGGGCCATCCTCCAGGATGGCCAGCGTCCGGTGCAACATGGTCGGGATGAATGTGGTGAAAGTGATTCTGCTGCGTTCGATCTCGTCGATCACCGCCTGCGGGTCGAACCGCTGATGGATCACCATTGTCTGACCGAGATACAACCAGGACACGGTCCGCACCATGCCGCCGGCGGTGAAGAACGGGGTGGTCGCCAGCATGACGTCCGAGCGGTTGGCCTCGGTCACCAGATTGGTGTCAGCGGCCTGGTAGAGCAGGGCGCGATGGGTGTGCATCACTCCTTTGGCGCGACCGGTGGTGCCACTGGTGTACAGAATGACGGCGACGTCGTCGGGTGAGACCTCGACCTGAGGCGCGATGGGTTCGACTGCGGCCAAGGCTGTCTCGTACTCAGCGCCGATGGCGAGGATCGGGCTGAGACCGGATAGTTCGTCAAGGAACTTGTCAAAATGGTCTGCGTGGATGATCACTGCCCGTGCGCCGGAATCGTCACGGACGTGGGCGACCTCGTCGGGGGCGAGCCGGATGTTCACCGGGACGGCGATCAGCCCCGCCTTGGCCAGGCCGAATGAGATCTCTGGCCATTCGATGCAGTTGCGGGCGATCACCATCACTCGGTCGCCGGGTTCCAGTCCCTGTGTGGTCAGGTAGCCGGCCAGGCGGCGGGCGCGCTCGTCGACCTGTGACCAGGTGTGTACCCGGTCGGCGTCGACCAGCGCCTTCTTGTCTGGGTAGCGGCGGGCGTTGTTGGCCGCGATATCTCCGATGAGCATCAGATCAGGAAGGCCAGCGTCTCGACCGGGCCACCGGCGTCGATCAGGTTCACGATCTTGCGGATCAGCCATGGGCCGTCGGGTGAGCGGCGAACGGTGTGGGTGACCCTGCCAGCCCAAAAGCGTTGTCGTATCCGGTATTCGAACAGGGCAAAGTTGGATTCGACGGTCACGATGTCGCCGCCGGTGTCGGTTTGGACGTCGACGACCTCGGAGTTTGATACCACTCGGCGCAGCATCGACGGCGGCGTCTGGGAGTGCCGATTGCCGGTGTTGAGTTGAGCCACCCGGCTTTTGATCCGCCGCCGGTTGTCGTTGATGTAGGCCAGCGTGGTTCGCGGGTTGTCGTCGGGGTGCATGGGCACGCGGTATTCGACTCGGTCGTCGTCATTGGCCCACAGCGCTTCCCACTCCGAGTAGCGGCCTTCGTCGGCCAGTCGGGCCTCCAAATAGAGGAACGACAGGATCTCGGCGTCGGGAACCGGCCGTAGCGCGGGACGCGTCGGAGCTGCAGCGGTCACGGTCATGCCTTCCCGCCGACGACGTCCGCCCACCGCGAGTAGAACCCGCGCTGCGGCGTCTCGGCACTCTTGTCCCGGTTGATGATTCCGGTGTCATCGGTGATGTCGTCGGCCACTCCACGGGCCAGTACCAGCCATTCCGGCAGTTCTGCGGCAAGCCCGGCCTGATTACGCATCCCGATCTCACCGTCGTCAGCGATGAGGAAGCCGGCCGGGCCCATTGCACCTTCGGAACGCCGCAGCGTGCGCTCGTTGAGCGCGTCCTGACCGGGAATCAACACCGCGGTGGTGTAGGCGACGGTGCGATCCGGGGCCTGTGGCTCGACGAACATGACGTTCATCTCGGCCAGGAACAGGTTCGGCCAGATCAACGTATGTGGTGGTCCCACTACGAGGGCATCGTGTGCCTGTTCGGGACCGTAGGCGCCTTCCAGAGCCTCGACGTAGTCGGCGAGCTTGGCGCGGGGGATCCGCCCGTACCAGACGAATTCCTCGTCCAGCTTGCGGTATTCGTCGGTGTAGTCGATCTCCGAGTGCCCGTTGCCGAGGTCGCGAACCAGCACGTCGACCTTGGTCGGGACGTGAGATACCTTCGCCGGCTTGATGGCGTCGTATACGGAGGCGTGGGTGAACAGCGCGTGGTAGCCGTCGACGTTGTTCTCCACCACCATTTTCCAGTTGGCGTGGTGCAGGTGTTTCATCCAGTTGGCGCGCAGGTCGATCTTGCGGGTGGGGGACAGGTTCAGGAGTCGGTCGATGGCGTGGGTGGCGTTACCGAGGTGCTCGAGTAGCGACGGCCCGTCTGGTGCCAGCGAAGCGAAGACGAACCCGCCGTAGTTGTCGACCCGCGGTGCCTGCGCCAGGCCGAGTCCGGCCCGTAGCTCGCGGTAGGTGTCCCCGTAACCCTCACGCATCGGAACACCTTGCAGTGCACCGGTATTGCTGAAAGTCCAGCCGTGGTAGGGGCACCGGAACGAGTTGGCGTTGCCGATCTCGGCATTGCACAACTTGTTGGCACGGTGGGTGCAGCGGTTGAGTAGCACCCTGACGACGCCGTCCTTGCCGCGCACCACCACGACGGGGTCATGGCCGATGAACCTCGTGAGGTAGTCACCCGGCTCGCTGACCTCGCTCTCGTGTGCCACATAGACCCAGCCGGTCTTGAAGATGGTCTCCATCTCGCGCCGGAAGATGTCGGCGGAGGTGTAGACCGAGCCGTGCACGCGGTCGGTCTGGACGATGCTGCTGACGTCGAAATCGTCGACGTCAGGTGCGGATTCGAGAGTTGTCACTGGTCCTCCGTGGTATCGATGGCTGGTATCGCGACGTCGCCGAGGTGGCGGAAGCCGATGCTCACCGCGGTGCCGATGAGCAGTGCGGTGTCCGTGGGCTGCACGGTCGTCATCACCAGTCGGTGTCCGCTGTCCAGTTCGATGTCGACGAGTGGATAGGGGCTCTGCGCGCGCACCAGCCCAGGCTCACGCCGATGCATCAGCGTGGCGGCATGTACAGTGCCGCGCAGTTCTACTGCGCGCCAATCGCTTTCGGGGGCACCACAACGGTCGCAGATTTCCTGGTCGAGTTCGAGGGGCTGTGCGCAGCCCGCGCAGAACGGCAGTGCGAGCTCACCACGACGAGCGGCCTCGTAGAGCGGCGCCAGTGAATCGCCGTCGACGGTAGGCGCAAGGGTGTTGTCCAGCAGCCAATCCTGCGTCGTCGCGGTGGTCATGCTGCGCGCTCCAGCACCAGCGCGGCGTGGTGGTCCAACCGACCGCCGATACCACCGACCAGGGCGACGGCGGCGTTCGGGACCTGGCGCTTGCCTCCGTCACCCCGCAGCTGAACAACCGCCTCGGCCAGCGGAGTCATGCCCTGTAGATAGAAGCCGGACAGCTGACCGCCACCGGTGTTGGTGGGCAGCGCGCCACCCGGTCCCAGCTGCCCGTCGCGCACGAAGTGGCCCGCCGGAGCGTCCCCGGTGAGCTGGTATTCGTCGAGCAGGAGCAGCGTCACGATGGAGAACGGATCGTAGAGTTCGGCGATGTCGAGGTCCGAGCGGCTCATGCCGGCCTGCTCGAGTGCGTCGTCCACCGCCCGGCGGCCGCCCCCGAACCACGACTCTGCTCCTGCGCGCCGTCGGCGTACCGGATGCTGGCGACCGGTGCCTCGCACCCGGAGCCGGGCCGACCCGATCGAAGGCCGGGCGGTCAGCACTACGGCGACGGCTCCGTTCACGGGCCGGGCGCAGTCGAGCAGACGCAGCGGCTCGGCGATCATCGGGCTGGCGTCGTAGCCGGCCTCGTCGAGTGGCTCGCGGTTGACGGCATCCGGATTACCCTGTGCCCAACGTCGCGCCGTAACAGCCACCGAACGTAATGCCGCAACGTCGGTACCCGTCGTATGCAGCCAGCGCTGGGCCAGCAACGCGTACGTCGGCACCGAGCCGAGTAATCCCGAAGCCCGCTCCAAACCACGGACCCCGCTATTGCCACCGCTCTGTGCATACGTTGAGCCGGCGCCCTTACCGGCGACCAGCGGAGCGTCGGCGAAGACGCAGAGCACGGTCGACGCCTCACCGGTCACGATTGCGTGGCGTGCACGCTGAATCATCGCGATGGTGGTGGCGCCCTTGATCTCAACGTGTTCGAGCAGGCGCAGATCCGCGAACCCCCCGGCTGCGGCGAACCCGACACCGAGGCGGTCCGGTCGTACGCCCTGCGATGAGCCGACCAACAGCCCGTCGATTTCGCTGCGGTCGATCTGAGCATCGGCCAGTGCGGCGGCGCTCGCCTCGGCGGCCAAGTGCAGCGGCGTCGCTCCCGGCCGCAGCGACATCGCTGTCATGCCGAGGCCGACCAGGTCGACATCGGGGGCGCTCACCGCTGCTCCCGTGGTCGGCGGTCACCGCGGTAGTTGCCCACCCGCAGCCAATCCTCGCGGTCCTCCGTGGTCGCCTGCGTGAAACTGGCGAGTTCCAGCGGGCACAGGAAAACGTGCTCGCCGCTCTCCAGGTCTTCGACCAGCAGGCGTGGCCCGTTGCCGTTGACGTCCAACGACAGCCGCACGGCCGCGAACTCGTTCACCAACTCGGCGAGCTCGCGGCGTCCGGAGGGAGTACTCACCTGCCCAGTTTTACCGCATACAAGTGTCAGAAGCAATGCACTGAGCGTGATCGGGAAGGGATTCTTCAGCGGTGGTACCGAACGGCATCATCGGTTATCTACTAGGAAACATGCGGGTTGTGGCACCATTGACGTACCCGGGGCGGGTCGGGACAATAAGTTGACATGATTGTCAGAAAGATGATCGGGAAGGGTGAGATGACCCAAGCACAGGCAGCGCAGACCGAAGTGGGTGGAGACTCTGGACCCGATGCCGGGGATTACCGCAGCATCTGGATGTATCTCAAGGAGCTCGACTTCCGTCAGGGATTCGTCGACGTCCCGGTCAACGGCACGACCGTGCGGACGCGCTACGTCGAGGCTGGCGCGGGCGATAAGCCGCACGCCATCCTGCTGCACGGCACTGGCGGGCACTGGGAGACATTCGCGCCCAACCTGGCCGCGTTGAGCGAGCATTTCCACTGCGTGGCCATCGACATGGTGGGCAACGGCTTCTCCGATAAGCCCGACTACGACTACGAAATCGCGGTCTATGTTGAGCACGTACTCGGGGTGATGGACCACTTCGGCATGGCGTCGACCAGCTTCGTGGCCATGTCGCTCGGAGCGTTCGTCGCTTCGGCCGTGTCGGTCGGTCACCCCGACCGGGTGGACAAGGTGATCCTCATGTCGCCGGCGGGCCGGGAGGCATCGGCCTCGAACATGGCGCGTATTCGTGCCGAGCGCACAAAGGCCGTCAACGAGCCGACGTGGGAATCGTTGCACGCGGTGTTCGCGCACCTGATCGCCGACGAGGCCAATCGGCTGCCCGACCTGATCGGGTTGCGTCAGTCGATCTATCGGCGCGAGGACACCCGCAACACCATCGACCGGCTGCTGATACTGCAGGACGAAAAGGTACGTAACCGCAACCTGATTCCCGACGATAAGTGGCGCGGCATCACCGCACCCGTGATGATCGTCGCGTCGGGCAAGGACCACGGGGTATATCAGGACACCGCACGCATCATCGCGGAACTGATCCCGAACTCCGAAGTGTTCGAGATGCCGTCGGTGCGGCACTGGCCGCACTTCGAGGACCCCGAGGCGTTCAATGCCGCGGCGGTGGAGTTCTTGACCCGGCATGAGTAGACCCAGCGACGCCCAGATCGCGGATATCGCCCGCAGGCTTTACGAGGCTGAGCAGACCCGCACACCGATCCGGCAGCTGTCGCTGGACCATCCCGACATGACCATCGAGGACGCGTATGCGGTGCAGCGGGCGCTCGTCGAGCTGAAAGTCGCCGACGGCCGAAAGGTCAAGGGTCGCAAGATCGGTCTGACCTCCAAGGTGATGCAGCGCGCGGTGTCGATCGACGAACCCGATTACGGTGCACTGTTCGACGACATGTTCTTCACCGACGGCGGGCGCGTGCCGCCCGGCCGGTTCATCCGTCCGCGGGTCGAGGTCGAGTTGGCGTTCGTGCTGGGCGAGACGTTGCAGGGGCCGGATGTCACGTTGTTCGACGTGTTGCGCGCTACCGAATTCGTCACGCCAGCACTGGAAATCCTCGATGCAAGAGTGCAGATGTCGGATCCCGAGACCGGCCACCTGCGCACCATCGTCGACACCATCGCCGACAACGCCGCCGACGCGGGTCTGGTGCTGGGCGGGCGGGTGTTCCGGCCATTGGATGTCGACCTGCGCTGGGTGTCGGCGCTGCTGTTGCGCAACGCCACCATCGAGGAGTCCGGGGTGGCTGCCGCGGTACTGAATCACCCTGGTAACGGCGTCGCGTGGTTGGCGAATCGGCTGGCTCCGCATGGGGTTCCGCTACAGCGTGGTGAGGTGATCCTGTCCGGGTCGTTCACCAAGCCGGTGTTCGCCGAACCGGGCGACACCTTCGTTGCTGACTACGGACCGCTGGGCACCGTCTCGGTGTCGTTCGACCGGGAGGCGTCGTGAACCGGTGGGCGCAACGGATCCGGGCCGGCCGCCCGCGGTTCGGGATGTGGCTGGCTTCCGGAAGCGGGTACGTCACCGAAGTCTGTGCGGGGTCGGGTATCGATTGGGTGTTGCTGGATCAGGAACACGCGCCCAACGATCTGCGCACGACGCTGGAGCAATTGCAGGCGTTGGCCGGCTACCCGGACGTCGACGTGCTGGTGCGCCCGCCGTCCGCAGACCCGGTCGTCATCAAGCGGCTACTCGATATCGGTGCGCAGAACATCATCGTCCCGATGATCGACGACCCCGCTGAGGCTGGTGCGGCGGTGGCGGCGACTCGCTACCCGCCTGCCGGTATCCGCGGTGTCGGCAGCGCATTGGCGCGTGCATCCCGATGGAACCGGATCTCAGATTATCTGTCTGCCGCGGACGCATCGGTGTCGCTGACCGTACAGGTGGAGACCGTGGCAGGGCTGGGGCAGCTGGGCGATATCGCCGATGTCGACGGCGTGGATGCGGTGTTCATCGGTCCGGCGGACCTGGCCGCGTCGATGGGCAAACTCGGCCAGCCCGAGCACCCGGATGTAGTGGGCGCTATCGAGGCAGCATTGGCCACGATCGTCGCGCACGGCAAGAGCGCCGGAGTAAACGCGTTCAACGAGAAGATCGCCCGACGGTATGTCGACGCAGGGGCGAGTTTCATCCTGGTCGGCGCCGACGTGGCGCTGCTGGCCCGCGGGGCAGAGAAGTTGGTCGAAACCTACAGGGAGTCCTGATGATCCAACTGGCTACCGAGGTGCGCTGGCACGATCACCGGTTCAGCGTTCCTCTCGAGCGCATCCGGTACTCCGAGGAGCTCGGCTACGACGCCGTATTCACGGCCGAAGGCTATGGGTCCGAGGGTCTCGTCCCCCTCGGCTATATCGCGGCACACACCTCCAGGCTGAAGTTGGGCACCCGCATAGCGCAGGTGACAAGTCGTCCGCCGGCTCTGGCGGCCATGGCCTTCCAGACCATCGACCACCTGGCCGGCGGCGGTCGAGTGATGATCGGGCTCGGGAGTTCCAGTCCGGTTGCTGCCGAGGGCTTCTACGGCCGCAAGTGGGGGAGTCCGACGCGCCGGATGCGTGACTATGTGTCGATCCTGCGGCAAGTACTGCGGGGAGAACCCATCGAGCACGAGGGCACGGAGTGGTCGGCGCCCTACCGCGGGCGGGAGGCGGCCGGTATCGAGCCGGTCGCCGTGGGACTCGACGTAATCGCCGACATCCCGATTCTCATGGCAGCAGCAGGCCCGGAGATGACAAGCCTGGCAGCCGAATTGGCGGACGGCTGGTTCCCCCCGGCATTTGTTCCGGGCATGATGCCCGCCGTTACACCCCTGCTTCAACGCGGTTTCGATCGGGCCGGCGGGGGCAAGGGTCTGGATGACTTTGCGATCTGGGCTCACGTCGACGTACTCGTCGACGAGGACGTCAGGGTGGCCATGCGTCCGTTCAAGGAATTCGTCGTCACCTGGTCCCAGATGCTGCGGCCCTTCATGGAGGCGCGTGGCTATTCGGAACTGGCAGCGCGGCTGGCCGAGCTGTTCGCCGACGCGGGCCCGGGTGAGGTCGAGGCGCGCGTGCAGGCCGGTGAGACTCCGCTGGAAGGCGTGCGCTGGAAAGCGGCTCTCGATGCCGTGCCCGACGAGTACATCGACGAGGGCTGGCTCGTCGGTCCGGTGGACCGGATCCGCAAGCGTGTCGAGCCCTGGCTCGACTGCGGACTCACCGGTCTGGTGGTGCGGTACGGACCCGAGATGACGCCGCAACCTGTCGAAGAGAACCTCGAGGTGTTCGCGGCCATCGCGGAGGCAGCCGGGAAACCGTCTCGTGTCTGACTAGTGTGTCACTTAGCTGCTCGATGTCCGCTTGGTCCAGTGTGCTGAGGTTAATGCGCTGTTGAAGTTGTCTTTTGGCATGCTGAACCGGAGGTTCGGCTTCGACTGGCGTAACAGTTATGTCGAACGTAGGGCTTTATTTCTGACTATACTGTCACCTATACTGGGCGGCATGGACCTGGACTTCACCCCTGATCAGATCGAGTTTCGCGATCAGGTCCGCACCTGGCTCGACGAGAACAAGCCGACCGAACCTCGTCCCCGCGATGACTCGGGAATCCGCGATTACGATCTGGCCTGGCAGCGCACACAGTGGGAGGGCGGTTGGGCGGGCATCGCCTGGCCGACCGAGTACGGCGGCAAAGGGCTGACCCTGCTGCAGCAGCTCATCTGGTACGAGGAGTACGCCGCCAGAGGATTTCCCGGTATCGACGCATGTTTCGTCGGCCTCTCGCATGCCGGACCTACCCTGATCACCCGGGCTACCGACGAACAGAAGTCGTTCCACCTTCCGAAAATTCTTCGGGGCGAAGTGATCTGGTGCCAGGGATTCTCGGAGCCGGACGCTGGATCGGATCTCGCGGCGCTGCGCACCAAGGCGGTGATCGACGGCGACGAGTTGGTGGTCTCGGGTCAAAAGCTGTGGACCAGTTTCGCCACCGTCTCCGACTATCAGGAGCTCCTGGTCCGGACCGACAACACCGGCAGCAAGCACAATGGCATCACGTGGGTGATCTGCGATATGAACACCCCTGGTATCGACATACGCCCGATCGAGACCATCGAGGGCGGCGCGGAATTCTGCGAGGTGTTCTACGACAACGTCCGTATCCCGCTGTCCAACGTGGTCGGCGACGTCGGAGCGGGGTGGTCGGTCGCGATGGCCACGCTGTCGTTCGAGCGCGGTACCGCGTTCACCGCCAATCAGGTTCGGCTGGCCAAGATCATCGAGGATCTCATCGACTATGCGCGTGACCATGTCGGCCCCGACGGCCGCCGGCCGGCGATCGCCGACGACGAGATCGCCCGTCGGTTGGCGCATGCGCGGGCATCTGTCGCATCGCTGCGTGCGCTGACCTACACCAACATCTGTGAGGCGATGAAGACCGAGACACCCGGACCGCGGGGTTCGATCGTCAAGCTGTTGTACGCCGAGTTGGCCAAGGAGATCGGCAAATTGGCCATGGACGTCATCGGTCCAGCCTCCAGCCGCCATTCGTCACGGTGGGACGTCGACGGCTGGGTGGGCTACTACTACTACAGCTTTTCCCAGGCCATCGGTGGTGGTACGTCGGAGATTCAGCGCAATATCGTCGGCGAGCGCGTGCTGGGTTTGCCTCGATGAACAACCAGTCAGGAGAGGGTCGTGGACCTGCTACCCGGAGCTGAACAGCTCGAAATCGTCTCAGCGGCAGGGGATTTCCTTGCCCAGCGGATGCCGGTCGAACGGATACGTGCTGATCGCAGCGCGGAAATGACCGTGCCGCCCGAACTGTGGCGCGAAGGCGCGGAGATGGGACTACTCACGCTCGGTCTGGACGAGGAATTCGGCGGATCCGGCCGACCGTTCGATGACGAGGTGCTGCTGTTCGTCGAACTCGGCAAGCGACTCGCGCCTGGGCCGTTCCTGGCCTGCACGTTGGCCGCCCGGGTCGCTGCCCGCTGCGGCGACACCGATCTGGCGGCGCAGATCGGCGAGGGCCAAGCCCTGGTCGCACTTGCCGTTCTGCGCGGCGACGGTGAGGTCCGGCCGGTAAAGGGCACCTTCGACGTGTTCGAACCCGAAGGTGCATCCCATGCGCTGGTGGTGGCCCGCAGCGGAGCCGCACTTGTCGACATCGAATCGCTCGGTTCGCTGTCGCCGGTCCAGGCGGCCGACCCCGGCACCCGAATCGCCACCGCCACCGTCGAATCCGCCGAACCTCGCTATTGGTTACCGGCCGAGGACGAGTGGATCTGGGGCCGTGCCATGGTTCTGACGGCGGCCTTTCTCGCCGGTCTGGCTGCGGCCGCCGGTGCGGCGGCGACCGAACACGCCAAGACCCGTGAGCAGTTCGGCAAGCCGATCGGCGTGCATCAGGCCATCAAACATGCGTGCGTCGATATGGAGATTGCCGCTGAAGCCGCCCAGGCGCAGACGTTCTTCGCTGCGATCGCGCTGGCCGGGGGCCGAACCGACACCCTGCTGCAGGTACTCTCCGCGGTGACTGTCGCCGGCTCGGCAGCGGTCGACAACGCCGCTGCCGGTATCCAGGTGTTCGGCGGTATGGGCTACACCTTCGAGAACGACATGCATCTGTATCTGAAACGTGCGCACGTGCTCCGGCATCTGTTTGCCGAGCCCACCGAGGTGCTGGCCGAGTTGCTGGCGCAGGACCGCGCCCAGTGAGGGGCAACGTCGCGATCGCGGGCGTTGCCCTGTCCGACGTCGGCCGCGTCGATGACAAGAGTCCCTACGAACTGATTGCGCAGGCCAGCCGCCGCGCGTTGGCCGATGCCGGGTTGTCGCCCGCCGACGTCGACGGGCTCGCGTCTACCGGTCAGGGCACCCTGCCGCCGGTCGATGTCGGTGAGTACCTCGGACTGCGGCCCCGCTGGATCGACTCGACCGCCGTGGGGGGCGCGGCGTGGGAGGTGATGGCCGCGCACGCGGCCGATGCGATCGCCGCCGGACACGCCGATGTCGTGCTGCTCACCTACGGTTCGACTGCCCGGGCCGACCTCCGAAAAGGCCTGCGGGGAGCCAATATCAACTGGGGCGCGCGCGGTCCCCTGCAGTGGGAGGCGCCGTACGGTCACACGCTGGTCTCCAAGTACGCGATGGCGGCGCGGCGACACATGCACACCTACGGCACCACCATCGAGCAACTGGCCGAGGTTGCGGTGTCCGCCCGTTTCAACGCCGCCGACAATCCCGAGGCTTACTACCGCGACCCGATTACCGTCGACGACGTGCTGGCCGGGCCCATGATCGCCGACCCGTTCACCAAACTGCACTGCTGCATCCGCAGTGACGGGGGAGCGGCCGCCGTGCTGGTCAGTGCGGAACGCGCGAAAGATCTCAAGAGCAATCCCGTGTGGGTGCTCGGGACCGGCGAGACCACCTCACACATGCTCACCTCACAGTGGGACGACCTCACCGTCGGCCCGGCCTCGGTCAGTGGGCCGCTGGCATTCTCCAGGGCGGGTGTCACCCCGTCCGACGTGGACGTGGCGGAGCTCTACGACGCGTTTACGTACATGCTGCTGCTCACCCTCGAAGATCTCCACTTCTGTCCCAAAGGTGAGGGCGGCGCATTCGTGGAAACGGGTGCTCTGCGGCTCGGTGGTGCGTTGCCGACCAACACTGACGGCGGCGGCCTGTCGGCGTGTCATCCGGGGCAACGCGGGCTGTTCCTGCTGGTCGAGGCGGTACGCCAGCTGCGCGGGGAATGCGGGCCGCGGCAGGTGCCCGACGCCAGGATCGCCTGCGTCAGCGGTACCGGCGGTTGGTTCTGTTCAAGCGGCACAATGATTCTCGGCTCGGAAGCGCCGTAGATGTCTGACTACGCCGCCGACACTACGGTTTATGACGGAATTTCACCGAATTTCGTCATAAACCGTAGTTTCGCGAGTGTGCGTGAGCTGCTGGAGGCGGCGGTCCTCGCGCACGGTGACCGGGAGGCCTACGTCGAGCCGGGTGCGCGCGTCACGTTCGCCGAGTGGATCGGCCGAGCCCGGTGCGCCGCCAGGCAATTCGCGGCTCTCGGCATTGGCAAGGGCGACGTAATCATGCTGTGGCTTCCTTCTGGCATCGACTATGCGATCTGCTACGCCGCGGCGGCGATGATCGGCGCAATCACCACTGGACTCAACCCGCGGCTGGGCCGACGTGAGATCGAAGCCATTGTCCAGCAAGCGGACCCTGCATTGATCGTGGCAGACGAGCGACTGGGCGCGCTGCCCGCAGGGGGCCGTCGCGTGCTGCGACGAGAGGATTTGTCGACCGACACATGCGGACCGCCACCGCCACCGGTTGAGCTGACCCGACGCGACCCCGTGGCGCTGATCTTCACCAGCGGCACCACCGGTACGCCGAAAGGTGCGGTGTACGACGCCGATCGACTGGCGGCCGGCGCCGCATCGGCCGGAGTGATGAGCGCTCCGTACGATCGGCGTCTCACCTCGACCCCGTTCGCGCACGCCGGTTATATGTTCAAGCTCTGGGATCAGCTGGTGTGGGGGACCACGCTGGTGATCCCCCCGGCGCCGTGGTCGGCTCAGGGCATGTTCGACGTGCTGCGCGACGAACGGATCACCGTCGCGGGGGCCGTGCCGACCCAGTGGGCCAAGCTGCTGGACATCGACGGTGTGAATCCACAGGCGTTGCCGCACTTGCGTATCGGGATCGCAGCTACTGCGCCCGCCAGCCCGGAATTGGTGCGCCGGGTCGCCGAACGGCTCGGCGTTCCCCTCGTGGTGCGATACGCGATGACCGAATGCCCGACCATCTCGGGAACGGCGGCTGAGGATCCACCGGAGGTGCAGTTCCGTACCGTCGGACGGCCCGCAGCCGGGATGGAGGTGCGCATCGCCCCCGACGGTGGGGTCGAGGTGAGCGGTCCGTGCGTGATGCGGGGTTACTGGCGCAACCCGGAACTCACCGCCGAGGTGTTGCGTGACGGCTGGTTGCGTACCGGTGACGTCGGCGTACTCGGCGACGACGGCAATCTCACCCTGGTGGGACGCCGCGGCGACATGTACATACGTGGCGGCTACAACGTGCACCCTGGTGAGGTGGAGCGGATACTTGCCGGCCACCCTGGCGTGAAACAGGTCGCCGTGCTCGGGCGTCCGGCGCCGGTGATCGGAGAGATCGGCGTCGCCGTCGTGGTGGCGCGGGACCCCGCGGATCCACCGACACTGGCCGAGCTGCGCGCTCATGTGGCAGCCGAACTGGCCGACTACAAGGCACCCGACGAACTGCTGATTGTCGGCGAACTGCCCTTGACTTCAATGCTCAAGCCGGACCGGGTCGCGCTGCGGGAGCTCATTGCTTTGCACGACAACGAAGTTGAGCGCCGAGCGACGACCAGCTAGGCGTCATGGCTGATCTGGCCGCAGTTCGATGAACAACCCTTCGGCTTCGGCGCACAGTGTATCGCCGTCGGTGATTTCGGCGCGCAACACGCGTTTGCGTCCCTCTTCGCTGACGAACCAGCCGCGTACCGCAAGGTCCTTCTCGACCGGCGTGATCGACCGGAAATCCGTGTGCAGATAGGCAGTTCGCGACGGTCCACGATCGGCGGAGTTGGCCAGCCGGCCCAACACCTCATCGAACAGCAGAGGGATGGCGCCACCGTGAACGGCGCCACCTCCGCCGAGGAAGTAGCGCCCGAAACGGACCGTGCCCTGCACGGTGTCCCGATCGCCCGTGACCGGGACGAAGTTCGGCGACATGGTCTGTCCGCGCCCCGGTAGGTCGAGCCGTCTGGCGAAGATCTGGCTCCGTTCGGAGACCGCTGCGGGCGCCAATCGGTCGGCCCACTCCCGCAGATCCTTGGCCAACTCCACCGTCGTCGTCTGGTCCGGCGCTGCGGCAGCGACACCGTCGAGGAAGTCCCGTAGCGCGACGATCATCTCGCCGTACTCGGGGCCACCACCTGGATTGCGCAGAGCAGGCTCCTGCCACGTGCGGATCTGCGGGAATCCACCGCGGATCGCGGAATCTTCGGTCATGAGCCGCACGATACAGGCATATATCTAACGCTAATGCATTGACATTAATCTGGGCCGCTGCCATGCTGGACGTGGTGCGCGTCACAACGCTGCGCGAAGACTTTCAGGCCCACTTGTAGGAGCGAATATGGCGGCAGATCACCTGGCAACCGATGGCCCGCTGGCCGGCCTGGTGGTGGTCGATCTGTCGACCACGTTGGCTGGTGCGCAGGCCACGCAGTTCCTTGCCGATGGCGGCGCCGAGGTCATCATGGTCGAGCCTCCCGACGGCAGCCCGTTGCGCGACCTGCCGGGCTGGCCGGCCCTGCTGCGCGGCAAACGCAGCGTCACGCTGGATCTGCATGACGACGCCGATCTGGACCGGCTGCGCGCACTGCTGCGGCGCGCCGATGTCATGGTCAACACCCTGCGTCCCGCCTCCGCGGAGCGGCTCGGTCTGAGCCCCCAGGCGCTGTCCGAGCGCTACCCCCGCCTGGTGGTCGCCAACATCACCGGGTGGGGATCGACTGGGCCATGGCGCGACTACAAGGGCTGGGAAGCCCTGATCATGGCGAAAACCGGTGTGATGTACGAGAAACGCGGTCTGACCCCGCGTCCGGGGCCGGCCTACGTCTCGACGCCCTATGCGTCCTGGGGTGCTGCGCACGCGGCGGTGCAGGGAATTCTGGCCGCATTGATCGAGCGCGACACCAGCGGCTTGGGCCAGATCGTGGAGTCGAACCTGGTTACCGGGATGGGGTCGATGGACCCCTACAACTGGTTCTACGAGATGGTGCTCGAACGCTATCCGGGGGCGTACGAACCGATGGACGCGGCCTATGACGAGCTGGGACGCCCGCAGGCCTATCTCATCTACGCGCTGCTGGTAGCCCCGACCAAGGACGGCCGGTGGTTGCAGTTCGCGCAGGTGTCGCCGCGGCTCATGCACGCCTGGCTCGAGGAGCTCGACCTGCTGAAGGAGCTGGCCGACCCGAAATGGCAGGGGTTCCCGATGCTTCCCACACCTGAACTCCGCACCGAGTGGTGGGACATGATGCTGGCTCGGGTTGGGGCGCGGACATTGGCCGAGTGGGAAGAGGTCATGGCCACCAACCATGACCTCAGCGGTGAGCTCTTCCGCACGCCGGACGAGGCGCTGGATCATCCCCAGGTCGTCCACGAGGGCCGTGCCCTCACTGTCGAAGATCCTGATCTCGGGCCGGTGCGCCAGCCCACCACACTCGTTCATTCTGACGGTAGGCCGCTGACCACGATCCGGCCGGCACCTCGTCTCGGCGAGCACAACTCCTCGGTGAGCTCCGACGAGACCGCGACCGAGATTGCGCGCCCAACCGACAGCCCGGTTGACGCACCGCTGGCCGGCGTGACCGTCCTGGAATTCGGCAGCATGTACGCGGGTCCGTACGGCGTGACCCTGCTGACCGACCTGGGTGCGCGGGTGATCAAGGTCGAGCCGCTGGCAGGGGACAACATCCGTAACCTCGTCGCGTTCCCAGAGGCGGGCGGCGCAAAGGTGCTGCAGGGCAAGGAAAGTGTCGCGATCGACTTCACCAAGCCCGAAGGTCTGGAGCTCGTCTACGAGTTGGCCAAGCAGGCGGACCTGGTGCTGCAGTGCTTCCGCGGCGACGCCGCAGAACGGGCCGGAATCGACGAGGCGAAACTGAAGGCGATCAACCCCGACCTGGTGGTGCTGAGTATGGCCGGCTACGGCATCGACGGGCCGTACGCCCATCGTTCGGCCTACGCGCCGTCGATCGGGGCGGCCTCCGGCTTGTCCGTCATCGACAGCCGGGGCGCTGCGTCTCCGCCGGCAGATCTTGACGAAGCGCACCGCCGGGCGGTCACACTGCACGTCGGCAGCGCCACTCCGGCGGTGCAGTCCGACGGGATTGCCGCTCTGGGCGTCGCCTCGGCGCTGTTGGTCGGCCTCTACGCCAAGCGCCGGGGTATCGCACTGCCGCATCTGAGCACCACGATGCTCGGTACTGCACTGCAGGCGGTGATCAATCACAACACGAGCTACGCGGGGCGGCCGGCGATCGAAACCGCCGACGATCAGTTCTACGGTTTGAATGCGCTGTACCGGATGTACCGGGCTGCGGATGGCTGGGTGTTTCTGGCGGCGCCGCTGGCCGGCGAATGGCCCGCGTTCGCCAAGGCCATGGCGTCCTATGTCGATCTGCACGCCGACGAGCGGTTCGCGAGCCCGGCATCACGGGCCGAGCATGACGAGGCGCTGATCGATGTACTGGCACCGGTATTCGCGACGAAGCCAGCGGCGGAGTGGGAGCGTGAACTCGCTTCCCAGGACGTCGGCTGCGTCGAAGTGGCGGAACGGAACTCGGAACTGTTACTGCAGACCGATCCGTTCTTCGAGGCGGGCTATTCGGTTGAAGCGCGCAGCCCGATCTTCGAGGAGCACCGCCGGCTGGCCCCGTTGTGCCGGTTCTCCCGGTCGAGAACGAAGGCTGATGCGGGCTGCACGATCGGCCAGCACACCGATGCGGTGCTGCGTGAGATCGGGGTGGATGACGACCGGATCGCTGCCCTGCGGGCAGCCGAGGTGATCGGCGGCGGCAGCTGAAGCGATCAGTCGCGGCCTCGGTCGGCCAACAACGCACGGGTCTCGTAGGACACCGGGGCGGTCAGCATGCCGACCCAGGCGTCGACGTAGTTGTGCAACTGAGGCTCGCCCATGCCGTGACCGGAGCGCGCGGCGGCGGCCAGCACATTGATCAGGCTGATGTAGAGCTGGAACGTCCGTCCCCGCCGAACCCGCTCGGGCAGATCCTGCAGGGCCGCCTCGACGAGTTCCTCAAGTCGGTCCTGAGTCCATTCGTCCTCAAGGTGATCGGGCCAGTAGTCGCTGCGCGCTCGGGGATCCTCACTGAGCCGGGCCAGGAACGGTACGAACATCTCGCCGGCCTCGATGCTGTTGGCCAGCGGCCGGACCAACAGCCATACCACCGCGCGGGGATCAGCTTCCTTGCCCTCCTCGCGCATGGCTTCCAACATCTTCTGGCGGTCCGACCCGAGCGTGCGCTGACGGTAGGCGATCAGGGCACGGATCAGACCGTCCCGGGAGCCGAAGTGGTAGCGGATCACCGACGTATTGGACTGGCCGGCCGCCTCCTGGATCTCGCGCAGGGTCACCGCCTCGATACCGCGGGTGGCGAACAGCCGTTCGGCGACCTCCATGAGCATCACCCGCGTCGACTCGCCCGAGGCGTTTCGGCGTCGCGTACCCACGGGCGTATCGGTGCCCAGTTCGGTCATCGGGCCTCCTCTCATGGTTCACAGTTTCGCCTGCCGAGACTGTCAGGGAAAATAGTAATGGATAGTTATTAGAAATACTGGACTTCGCGTCTCGCCGCTGGCATCATCAGCGTCAAGTAGCCCACACGTTGGAGGAGCAATGAGCATGATCTGGACGAATTCGGGTGACTCCCACTTCCTGGAGCCCGAGGACCTGTGGCAATCCCGGTTGCCGAAGCGCCTCGCGGATCTGACGCCGCGCGCGGAGAAGGACCCTGACGGCGAGTACGAGACCGTGTCGGTCGACGGGCAGATCTTCCGCCGCAAGCTGCCGTCTTCGGCGATGGTGCAGTTCATCGAGGAAAGTATGAAGCCGCAGGGCATTCGGGATGCCAAGGCCCGACTGGGTGATCTGGACAAGGAAGGTGTCTGGGGCGAGGTGATCTTCCCGTCGCTGGGCATGTGGGGATCGACCTTCCGCACCCCGGAACTCCTGAAGGCCTGCATGCGAGCCAGCAATGAGTGGGCGCTGGAGGAAATCGTGGCGGTATCACCCCGATACGTCGTGACGGCACAGGTGTCCACGCTTGTGGTCGAAGATGCCATCGAGGAACTGCACTGGGCGGCGGACAAGAACTTCAAGGCCGTATTCCTGCCCACCACACCGCATCCCAGCGCACCCGACTGGCATCGCAAGGAGTGGGAGCCATTCTGGGCGGCAGCCGAAGAAGCAGGCATCGTGATCGCCTTCCACATCGGCACCGACCCGGTCGACATGACTGTCGGCGGCGCCACCGGGGGAGCCGGCATGGTCTACCGGGGCCCGGGCGGTGCCATCATGAACTACGCCGAGACAACGTTCTCCGGCCAGCGTGCGGCGATGAAGATGGTGGCCTCGGGCGCACTGGACCGTCATCCGAACCTCAAGGTGCTGATCTCCGAGGGCGGCGCGACCTGGGTCCCGTTCCTGGGTGACCGGCTGCTGGAGGGCTACCGCCAGCACCATATGGCGGTGCGGCCCAAGCTGTCTCGCAGCCCCAAGGAGATCCTGTACAGCCAGGTGTACGCGTCCTTCCAACATGACGAGACAGCGGTGGCCGCCTACGACCACATGGGCTACAAGAACGTCATGTTCGGCAGCGACTACCCGCACATGGAAGGCACTTTCGGCCACACTCAGGACACGCTCAAGGGGCTATTCGACGGTGTGAGCGACGAAACCCGGCTACGGATCACCCAGGGTACGTTCTACGAGCTGTTCCCCGATGTGCCGCCGATCCCGGCCGAGTTGGTCTGAGCCGGTGGGAAATAACTCTGCATTGCGCGACGTCGCGATCGTCGGTGTCGGAGCCACCCCCTACTACAAGCGGGGCGGTTCTCTGCCGAAGTCCACCACCGAACTCGCGGGTGAGGCGATCCTGGCCGCATGCGAGGATGCAGGCATTCCCGTCACCGACATCGACGGCTTCGCCTACTACTCCGGTGCCAGCGCCGGTTACACCGAGAAGATGGACACCGCGGACTTCATGGAAACCCTTGGGATTCCGGAAGTCCGGTTCACCGCGGCGCTGACGTCGGGTGGGGGTGGCTCGGCAGGGGCGATCGGGCTGGCCCGCGCCGCCATCGTCGCCGGGGACGCTTCGGTGGTCGTGACGGTGATGGCGCTGCAACAGGCCAAGCAACGCCTCGGGTCGGTGTTCTCTGCGATGGACCCTGATCCGATCAACTCGTTCCTGATGCCGTCAGGCCTCTTCGGACCTGGCCAGCTGATGTCGGTCCTGGCCCGGAGACATATGCACCTGTACGGAACCCGGCGCGAAGCCTTTGCCGAGATCGCCCTCTCGACGCGGACCAATGCGTTGAACCGCCCGAAGGCCATGCACCGCGAACCGCTGACGTTGGACGACTACTTCAACGCGCGGATGATTGCAGAACCGTTGTGTCTCTACGACTTCTGTCAGGAAACTGACGGGGCGGTCGCGGTGATCACCACCAGCATGGATCGGGCCAAGGATCTCAAGCAGCCTCCGGTGCCGGTGGTCGCCGCCGCGCACGGCGGTGTTCGGGACTGGGGCAGGGCGTTCGCCTGGATGGGGATGCCGGACGAATACTTCGCCTCCTCGGGCAACGCCCCCATCGCCAAGCGCCTCTACGAGCAGGCCGGCGTCAGCGCTGCCGATATCGACGTGGCGCTGCTCTACGACCACTTCTCGCCGATGGTTCTGATGCAGCTCGAAGATTACGGCTTCTGCGGCAAGGGAGAGGGTGGTGCGTTCGTCGAGAGCGGTGCCATCCGGTTCGACGGCGGCAGCATTCCCGTCAACACCCACGGCGGGCAGCTGTCCGAGGCCTACATCATCGGAATGACTCACATCGTGGAGGGCGTCGAACAGATGCGCGGAACGGCAATCAATCAAGTAAAGGACGCCGAATTGGCTTTGATCACAGGTGGTCCCGCGAGTCTGCCGGTCAGCGGCCTCATCCTGGGGCAGGCAGCGTGAGTACCGCCGCTGCCGTCTTGGCCACCACCATCCCCGGCGAACACGTTCGGATAGCGGTCAACAAGGACACCGAACCCTTCTGGCAGGCCGCAAAGGAACGGCGCCTCGTCGCACCGCAGTGCGCGGACTGCCAGACGTTCCGGCTGCCCCCGACGCCGTTCTGCCCCAACTGCCAGTCAAAGACGGTGAACTGGATCGAACTGTCCGGCGCGGCAACGGTGTACAGCTTCGCCGTGGTGCACGGGTTCCCCGGTATGCCCGACCTGACCCTGGTGCCGGCGGTGCTCGACCTGCCGGATGCCCCGGGTGCCCGCCTGGTTTCCAACGTCGTCGACGTCGTACCCGACGAGGTGAAGATCGGTACCCGCCTGCAGGTGGACTTCACCCCGATCGCTGATGGCTGGATGTTGCCGATCTTCCGGGTCGTGCCATCCGACCCAACCGGAAGGGAGTAAGCACATGTCCGACGACAGTGCACTACACGAAAAGCCGCTGGAACTTCTCACCAGCATCGCCAACACCGGAGGTGACTGCGACGGGCAGGCGATTCTGCCGGTCAATGGTCACTACCGGTGCACCTGCTCCTGCGGTCAATGGGACATCGAGATCGACGACAAAGAGGAAGGGCTGCGCCAGGCCCGCATCCACACCGGTAGCGCGACCGAATAGACGACGAGGAACTAGGTACCCATGGGAAATCTCGAGGGCAAAGTCGCCTTCATCACCGGCGCTGCGCGCGGTCAGGGACGCGCACATGCGGTCAGGTTGGCTGCCGACGGCGCGGACATCATCGCACTGGACATCTGCCGAGACATCGATTCGATCGACTATCCCCAGGCCGGGCCCGATGATCTCGCCGAGACGGTGAAGCTCGTCGAGGATCAGGGCCGGCGCATCATCGCGCGTCAGGCCGATGTGCGCAACGCCGACGACGTGGAGAAGGTGGTCGCCGAGGGCGTGGGAGAATTCGGTCGCCTTGACATCGTGATCGCCAACGCCGGTGTGGTCCGGTTGAGTGCCGATGGCGATGCGCGGCAGACCTTCCGGGACATCATCGACGTCAATCTCATCGGCGCGTGGAACACCGTTCAGGCCTCGACGCCCGCGCTGATCGACGGCGGGCGGGGTGGCTCGATTGTTATCACCAGTTCCAGTGCGGGCTTGAAAGGTACGGGTACCGACCGTGCCGGGGGTCAGGCGTACACCGCGTCCAAACGAGGGCTGGTCGGCCTGATGCAGGTGTGGGCAAATGAACTGGCGCAGTATTCGATTCGTGTCAACACGATCCATCCGACCGGTGTCGCGACCGGGATGGTGATGAACGAGACGATGGGCAAGCTGTTCGAGGCGGGAGACGTGGCGGTGGCGACCATGCAGAACGCGCTGCCGATCCCGATTCTGATGCCCGAGGACATCGCCGGTGCGGTGGCGTTCCTGGTATCTGACGAGGCGAAGTTCATCACCGGAACCGCGTGGCCGCTCGACGCCGGCTTCGCGGTGCGGTAGCGGTAAGAGAGGGATGTCCATGACCACTGCAGCCATCGAAATCGAACGCCCCACAGTCCAACTCCGCATCGGGTCCGAGCGCTTGACCGGTGGGTCCGGTGGTGTGTACCAGCACATCAATCCCACCACCGGGCGCCCGGATGCCGATGTTCCGCTCGCCGGGCCGGCCGAGGTCGACCAGGCGGTGCAGGTGGCCCACACGGCGTATCTGGAATGGCGGCGCACCAAGCCCTCTGAACGCCGCCGGCTGCTGATGCGGCTGGCCGATCTCATCGAGGAACGTGCCGAAGATTTCGCGCAGCTCGCCGCGATGGACAATGGAACGCCGGTCGGTATCGCATCCGGGCTGGTTGCCCTGTCGATCGAGTGGACCCGGTACTACGCAGGCTGGGCCGACAAGGTCAGCAGCGAGGTCACCGCATCGCTGCGCGCCGACGGCGAGTTCAGTTACACGCTCGCGCAACCGTGGGGCGTGATCGGCGCCATCATCACCTGGAACGGTCCGCTCATCTCGTTGGCCATGAAGGTTCCGGCCGCGTTGGCGGCCGGCAACACCGTCGTCATCAAGCCATCAGAATTCACACCGTTCACCGCAGGGCTTTTCGCCGAATTGGCGACCGAGGCCGGGATTCCCGACGGTGTGATCAACGTGGTGCCCGGCGGCCCGGAAGCCGGTCAGGCGTTGGTCGAGCATCCGCTGGTGAAGAAGATCAGCTTCACCGGCGGCCCTGCCACCGCACGCAAGATCCTGCATTCGTGTGCGGATCTGATCAAGCCCGCCGTGCTGGAGCTCGGCGGCAAGTCAGGCAACCTCGTCTTCGCCGATGCCAATCTCGATAGTGCTTGCGGTGTCGGGACACTGATGTCGGTCGGAATTCTCAGCGGTCAGGGCTGCGCTTTCCCCACTCGAATGATCGTCGAGCGGTCGGTATACGACGAGGTCATCGAACGCGTGCGAACCACCGCGAGTTTCTTCAAGGTGGGCAATCCTTTCGAAGCTGACACGATCTCGGGACCGGTTGTCAACGAGCAAGCGTTGAAACGCATCACGGGAATGATCGAACAGGCCAAGAGCGATGGGGCCAGGCTGATCACCGGCGGTGAGCGTATCGGTGGCGACCTGGCTGACGGGTACTTCCTGCAGCCCACCGTGTTCGCCGACGTCGATCCGGGGTCCGAGTTGGCGCAGAACGAAGTGTTCGGACCGGTATTGTCGATCATCCCGTTCGACGATGAAGAGCAGGCCATCGAGATCGCCAACAGCACCCAGTACGGTTTGTCCGGTTACGTCTTCACCAACGATCTGCGTCGCGCACACCGGGTCGCCGAGGAACTGGAGACCGGTGAGGTCCTGATCAACGGCGCGATAAACCTTGGCGTCACCCGGCCGTTCGGTGGTATCGGAATCAGCGGCATGGGCAAGGAAGGCGGTAGGGCGGGCCTCGACGAGTTTTTGCATGTCAAGACCGTCAGCATGGCGTGATGTGTGACAACCGTGACGGACGTCCTCGATCACGCCAGCGCGTCGATAACGGTGCATGTCAGCAATATCGACGCTGCTATCGACTGGTACGCAAAGGTTTTCGACAAGAAGTTGCTCCACCGCGGTACTGACACCAGCCTTGCCGGTGTCAGTACGTCATTCGCGGTTTTCTCTCTCGCCGGTCTCAAAGTGTTTCTCAGCGAAGCTGATCTCAGCGGCGAGGACTGCGGGCACCGGCACCATCCGCCGGTGTTGGTCTTCATGACCCGCCAGCCGCTTGCCGACCTCCGACGCGAACTCGAAGGCCGCGGTGCGCTGTTCCGGGACGACGAGGTTGTCGATGGGTTCCCGGTCGATGCGCACGGGGTGCGCGCCGGGCGCAATGCCGAATTCCTCTGGTTCTACGACCTCGACGGCAACAGGATGGAGTTCTGCCGTGTACTGCAAGCCTCATAGCCCAGGCACAGGGGTGAACCTGCTGTTCTCGCCGACTATTCGATTTCGCGAATATATGACAGTTGACTGTCGTATTATGGCGGCCAAATGTCCGGTTCGAATGTGTACTCCATGACTGACACCCTTGCGAGAGAGGTCAGATGATGGGTTTCTCACCCACTGAAATCCCGATGCCGACCGACGCGAGTCCTCCGTTCGGGCCGTCGGTGGCGTTCACCACGGCCAGCGCTGCCGTGGTGATCGGATTGTTGGTGTGGTGGTGGGTCTCCGGCGAACGCAGCCGCGGGCCGGCGCTGCCGCTGTTCTTCCTCGGAATCGCGATCTCGGGGATCGTGGTGGAACCGATCTTCGACAACACGTTGCTGTATTGGTATCCGCCCGACAATCCGCTCGGTGTGTACAGCGCCTTCGACCGGACCGTGCCGTGGTTTGTGCCGATCGGCTATGCCTGGTTCTTCGGAGGTAGCTCGTACATCCTGTGGCGACTGTTTGTCAGGGGCGTGACTCGGATGCAGATCTGGGCCTATTTCGCGGTTGTGGTCGTCATCGACGCGGTCGCCACCTCGACTGTGGGGTGGATCGGGATCAGCGGGTTCTATGGCAATCAACCGTTCATGGTCGGCGGTATCAACATCTGGTTCGCGTTCGCCGATGCCACCGCGGGCATGGTCGGCGCAGTCATTCTGTATCTGCTGGTGCCCCGTTTGAAGGGGTGGGGTTGGGCGTGGCTGCTGGTGATCCCGACGATTTCCTATGGCGCGGTGCTGGGCGGGGTGACGTCGCCGGTGGTCCTGGGATTGCATTCGGATTGGACGACGTTGGGCCGGTGGCTGGGTGGTGCCGCCACCATGGCGTTGTGCTGTGTGGTCGCGCACGGGTGCGCTTCCATCGGCACGCGGGAGTCGTCCTTCCGGCCAATAGGGATGGGCGATATCGGCGCCCCGCCCGCCGTGCCCGAGGCGTTGTCGCCGCGCTGACGGCTGACGACGGCGCATGGTCGACGTCGTGCCATCCGCTGTTTCGGTTCGCTCAATTATGGCAGTCGACTGACGTAGTATGGCGGCTTGCGAGGGCTTGGAAGTTCGCCCTGGTAGGGCGCGATGCGGAAAGGACTTCATGAGCGAGAATCAGCCCAGTGCAGCATGTCCCGTCCTCGGGATCGAGATGAACACGCCGGATGCACCGGCACTGACACACTTCCGTCGGCTGGACGAATGTCAGGACGACGCGCGGCCGGCGTTCCGCAATACCGAGGCCGGGATGGACTACTGGGTGTTCACCGACAATTCGGTGATCCTGGATGGGCTCCAGCACCCCGAACTCTGGTCCAGCAGCGTCATTGTGCCGACCGACCCAGAACCTCCATACAAGTGGATTCCCATCATGATCGACCCGCCCGACCATGCCAAGTGGCGCCACGTGCTGGCTGAGTACTTCTCACCGGGCCGCGTCAAAGGGTTACGCGAGGCGCAGCAGAGGCTGGCGGCCGAACTCGTCGACCGGCTCATCGGCGCGGGGGAGTGCGACTTCGTGGAACGGATATCGCGCGTATTCCCGTCGACGGTCTTCCTGACGATCATGGGCATGCCTGTGGAGGATCTCGAGAAGTTCCTGGTGTGGGAGGACATGATCCTGCACCAGAGCGGAGTGGGCGAGGAAGTCAACGCCGCCCGGCTCGAGGGCATGACGCACGTGATGGGCTACTTTTCAGGGCTCATTCAACAGCGCCGGGAGTACCGCGACCCGGAGGCCGACGACATCGTCAGCAAGGCCATCGACTGGACTATCGACGGCGAGCCGATCAACGACCTGGAACTCCTCAACTGCCTGCTCTTGTTGTTCATGGCCGGACTCGACACGGTGTCCAACCAGCTGTCCTACGCGATGCTGCACTTGGCCACTCATCCGGCCGACCGCGCCAGGATCGTCGCCGAACCTGAGCTCATTCCGAAGGCAGTCGAGGAGATCCTTCGGGTCTATCCAATCGTGCAGACCGCACGAAAAGCCACCCAGGACATGGATTTCCACGGATGTCCCGTCAATGTCGGCGACATGGCGTCCTTCTCGTTGGCGTTCGCAGGCCGGGACGAAACGGCATATTCTGATGCCCGCAAGGTCGACCTCGACCGCGGTGTCACCCGTCACCTGTCCTTCGGCGCCGGCCCGCACCGCTGCCTCGGATCGCATCTGGCCCGGCAGGAAATGGCCGTGGTTCTCGATGAGTGGCACAAGCGCATTCCGGACTACGAAATCGCCGGGGAGCCAATCGAACACGGCGGACAGGTGTTCGGAGTGGATTCGCTCAACCTGAGGTGGCGTTGACGTTGGTGCCACATTCGCTGACATTCGACGTCACCGCAGGTGTCGGCTCCGGTGAGACGCTGACGCAATCCGCGTGGGCGTTCCTGCCCGCAGAACCCGCGCTCACGCGTGGCGTCCTGCTGTGCCTCGCCGGGGGCACTTACGACAAGCACTACTGGCACATCGATATCGATGGTCACCCGGGCTATAGCTTCGGCGAACATCTGGCCGCAGCCGGTTTCATCGTCATCGCCGTCGATCACCTGGGGATCGGGGCGAGCAGCGATCCCATTGCTTCGGGACCTCTGGGGTTGGAATTGCTCGCGAAAGGTGATGCCGAGGTAGCGCGCCAGATCCGGCAAAGGGTGCAGCGCGGTGAGTTACACGACGATCTTCCGCCGATCACTGTTCCGCTGATCGGCGTCGGGCACTCGATGGGCGCCTGCCTGACCACGATGGTGCAGGCGACCGCCCATCCGTTCGACGCGGTCGTTCTGCTGGGTTACGGGGTGCAGATCACCAACGTGTACCAGGACACCGTCGACGCGCAAGATCTGGAACAGCGGATCCAACAGACCGCCGAGCTGTCTTGTCAGCTCACCGGAGCCAAGCCGACCGACAGCCACACCTTCGCGCCCCGCGGATATCTCTCGGACCTCTTCTATGCCGGGGAGGTCCCCCAAGAGGTGGTTGACGCGGATACCGCAGTGCAGAGCCGGGTTCCGGTCCGGGCGGCGGCCGAGGTGACGACTCCGGGCATGGTGGAGCGCTACGCTCCGATGGTGGATGTTCCTGTGCTTCTGGCATTCGGTGCCGCGCTGGACGTTTCGCCGAACCCGCACGCGGAGCCGGCGAATTACAGCTCGTCGCCGGACGTGACCTTACATCTCGTGCCGAAGTCGGGCCACTGCCACAACTTCGCCAGCCACCGTCGACAGCTGTGGGACCGGATCGTGAGCTGGCTGCCGACAGCGGTACTTGTCTCACCTGTCCAGGTTTAGGAGGCGCAGTGGTCAACACAGTCGGATTCATCGGTGCGGGCCAACTCGGCGAACCGATGGTCATGCGATTGCTCGGCGCCGGCCATCACGTACTGGTGTACAGCCGTCGTGACGAGGTGAGGGAGCGGCTCAGAGACAGTGGTGCCACGCTCGCTGGTTCCGTGGCCGAATTGGCATCACAGAGCGACATCCTGATCTCGTGCCTGTTCTCCGACGTGCAGTTGCGCGAAACCGGACTGGGCACTGAAGGATTCATCGCCAACGCCAAGCCCGGGTCGGTGTTCTTGTCCCACACCACCGGTACTGTGTCCACCCTGGAAGCGCTGCGGGACAGCTCACCACGGGCGCCGGTGATCCTGGACGCGCCGGTCAGCGGAA
>Ga0180222_1000354_pt1 | contig 70098 bp, 63 predicted proteins | sample eDN5th37CKraftOP_FD_151336 | JGI IMG/M metagenome (GOLD analysis project Ga0180222, IMG submission 151336) | Enriched Organic Plus compost microbial communities from Emeryville, California, USA - eDNA 5th pass 37_C Kraft OP (version 2) (version 2) ... | reverse complement strand
GATTCAGGTGCCGCAGGACCTGGCGATCGTCGGCTTCAACGATTTCGAGTATATGGCCTCCGCCGTCCCGCCGCTGAGCAGCGTCCGCACCAATCGCTACGAGATGGGCAAGATCGCCATCACCATGGTGATGGACGCCATTGCCGGCAACCGCCCCGCCGCCCCGGTGATCGATCTCGGCTTCGAACTGATGGTTCGCCGCAGCACGATGGCCCGCGTCGCCAGGCCCGCCTGATTTGCGCTCCTTCGCCTGTCAGGCGAATTTGTTGGTAGCGCTGTCTTTCAACGTGACTTCGCCCATCGTCTCTGGAACAATGGCAATGGCTGCCGCGCCCTGCGGCGGCGCTTAACGCCAAGCCACACCGCCAGGCGGTATACGACCCCTGCGAACAGTGCGCGGGAGGACAGAATAATGAGCAAGCCAGATCGCACAGCATCGAACGGCTCGGGAAACGGATCGCGCCGCAAGCTGCGCTCCTCCGAATGGTTCGACAACCCCCACAACCCCGGCATGACCGCGCTCTATCTGGAGCGTTATCTCAATTATGGCCTGACTCGCGAAGAGCTGCAGTCGGGCAAGCCGATCATCGGCATCGCGCAGACGGGCAACGATCTTTCGCCCTGCAACCGTCATCACCTCGATCTCGCCGCGCGGGTGCGCGAGGGCATCCGCAGCGCCGGCGGCATTGCCATGGAGTTCCCGGTGCATCCGATCCAGGAGACCGGCAAGCGGCCCACCGCGGCGCTGGATCGCAACCTCGCCTATATGGGCCTCGTCGAGGTGCTGTTCGGCTATCCGCTCGACGGCGTCGTGCTGACGACCGGCTGCGACAAGACCACGCCCGCCTGCCTGATGGCTGCGGCGACCGTGAACATGCCCGCCATCGTGCTCTCCGGCGGCCCGATGCTGAACGGCTGGTTCAACGGAGAGCGCAGCGGCTCCGGCACGGTGGTGTGGAGGTCGCGCGAGCGGCTCGCCGCCGGCGAGATCGACTATGAAGAATTCATGAGCATCGTCGCATCGTCGGCGCCCTCGATCGGCCACTGCAACACGATGGGCACCGCCTCGACGATGAATTCGCTGGCCGAGGCGCTGGGGATGTCATTGCCGGGCTGCGCGGCGATTCCGGCGCCCTATCGCGAGCGCGGGCAGATCGCCTATGAGACCGGACGCCGCATCGTCGAGATGGTGTGGGAGGATCTGAAGCCGTCCGACATCCTGACCCGCGAAGCCTTCGAGAACTGCATTGTGGTCAATTCCGCGATCGGCGGCTCGACCAACGCTCCGATCCATATCAACGCGCTGGCGCGCCATATCGGCGTCGAGCTCTCGATCGACGACTGGCAGACCTATGGCCATGACGTGCCGCTGCTGGTCAACATGCAGCCCGCCGGCACCTATCTCGGCGAGGAGTATCATCGCGCCGGCGGCATTCCCGCCGTGATCGGCGAGTTGATGCGTCACAAACGCATCCACGAGCGCGCGCTCACCGTCAACGGGCGCACCATCGGCGAGAACTGCCGCAACGCGCCGAAGCCGGACGGCGACGTGATATGGAGCTACGACAAGCCGCTGGTGAAGGATGCCGGCTTCCTCGTCTTGCGCGGCAACCTGTTCGATTCCGCGATCATGAAGACCAGCGTGATCTCGAAGGAGTTTCGCGACCGCTATCTGTCGAATCCGTCCGATCCCAACGCCTTCGAAGGCCGCGCCATCGTGTTCGACGGACCGGAAGATTATCACGACCGGATCGACGATCCCTCGCTCGCCATCGACGAGACCTGCATGCTGTTCATCCGCGGCGCCGGACCGGTCGGCTATCCCGGCGGTGCGGAAGTGGTCAACATGCAGCCGCCGGCCGCGCTCATCAAGCGCGGCATCCTCTCGCTGCCCTGCATCGGCGACGGGCGCCAGTCCGGCACCTCGGGCTCGCCGTCGATCCTCAACGCGAGCCCCGAGGCCGCGGCCAATGGCGGCCTCGCCATCCTGCGCACCGGCGACCGGGTCCGCATCGATCTCAACACCGGCAGCGCCAATATTCTGATTTCCGACGCCGAGGTAAGGCAACGCCACGCCGAGCTGGAGACCCGCGGCGGCTTTCCCTATCCCGAAAACCAGACGCCATGGCAGGAGCTCTATCGCGAGACGGTCGGCCAGCAGGCCACCGGCGCCTGCATGGAATTCGCGACGCGATATCAGAACATCATCGGCCGCTTCGGCGTGGCGCGCGACAATCACTGATCATTGGGAGGACAACGATGCCAGGTCGGCTGCAAGGCAAGCGCGCGTTCGTCACGGCGGCGGCGGTCGGGATCGGGCGCGCCTGCGCCGTGGCCTTCGCCCGCGAAGGCGCCACGGTGATCGCCACCGACATCGACGAGAGCAAGCTCGGCGCGCTCGGGAACGATGGCGTGGCCGAGACGATACGGCTCGACGTACGCGATGGCGCGGCGGTCGAGACGGCCGCCAAGCACGCCGGGGCCGTGGACATCCTGCTCAATGCGGCGGGCTTCGTGCATCATGGCACGGTGCTGGATTGCAGCGATGCCGACTGGGATTTCTCGTTCGACCTCAACGTCAAATCCATGCATCGCACCTTGCGCGCCTTTCTCCCGGCCATGCTGGAAGCCGGACGCGGCTCGATCATCAACATCGCCTCGGCCGCCGGCGTGGTCAAAGCCGCGCCCAACCGCTACGTCTACGGCGCCACCAAGGCCGCCGTCGCCGGCCTGACCCGCGCCGTGGCGGCCGACTTCATCGCCAAAGGCATCCGCTGCAACTGCATCTGTCCGGGCACCATCGAAACGCCGTCGATGCTGGAACGGGCCGCCGCGCTCGGTGCCGGCGGGCGTGACATGTTCGTCAGCCGCCAGCCGATGGGGCGGCTTGGCACCCCGGAGGAGATCGCCGCGCTCGCCGTCTATCTCGGCAGCGACGAAAGCGCCTTCACCACCGGTGTGGCGCACATCATCGACGGCGGCTGGACGCTGTAGCCGGAGGGCACGACATGAACAGGATCGATCTCGACGGCCGGTTTGCGGTGGTCACGGGCGGCGCCCAGGGGTTCGGACGCGCGATCACCGAGCGTTTCGTCGCCTCCGGCGCCAGGGTCGCGATCTGGGATCATGACGTGGCGCTGGCAACGGAGACAGCCCGGCAGATTGGCGACGCGGTGACCGCCCTCGCCGTCGACGTGACCGATCCCAACGCGGTCGGCAGCGCCTGCGAGACCACGCTGAAGGCTTTCGGGCGCATCGACATCCTCGTCAACAACGCAGGAATCGCCGGCATCAATCGCACCGTCTGGGAGACTGATCTCGACGAGTGGCGCAAGGTGCTGCGCATCAATCTCGACGGGCCGTTCATCTGCTGCAAGGCCGTCGTGCCGGCGATGATCCGGCAGAACTACGGCCGCATCGTCAACATCGCCTCGATCGCCGGCAAGGAAGGCAATCCCAATGCGGCGCACTACTCGGCCTCCAAGGCCGGCCTGATCGCCTTGACCAAGTCGCTCGGCAAGGAACTCGCGGGCTACGAGATCGCCGTCAATGCGGTGACGCCGGCCGCGGCCAAGACCGCCATCTTCGACCAAATGACGCAGCAGCATATCGACTTCATGCTGTCGAAGATCCCGCGGGGCCGCTTCGTCCTGGTGGAGGAACTGGCCGCCATGGTGGCCTGGCTGGCTTCGGAGGAATGCGCCTTCTCGACCGGCGCCGTGTTCGACATCTCCGGCGGCCGTGCCACCTATTGACGAGCGATCAGGCCGCTTGTGGACGGCTACAGCCGGCGGCCGGCCGAGGCGATCACCGCTCACGAAAAAAACTTCTTATAGATCAAATTGTTATGATGGGTCGGAGGATTGGCTGGGGGACTAGGATTCGAACCTAGACAGGCAGAGTCAGAGTCTGCAGTCCTACCATTAGACGATCCCCCAAGGAAAACAGGGGCTTGGCCGCCTGTTCGCATTGGACGGGGAACGGTTCTCATAAACATCGTTCGCCGCGCGTTGTTTTAGGGGCGGTCGGCGCAGTTTGCAAGCAGGTCTCCCGCCACTTTCTCACAGAGGCCAGGCCTCCCTCACGCAGGTCGGCGAATGCCGCCCGGCAGGGGGTTAACGCTTTCTGAAACAAGGCCCTGCATAGTCCGGAAAACTACGGGGCGCCGCGGTGCGGTTTTCAGGAATGTCGGGGTTGTCGACGGATTCAGCGCTGGGACGGATCGTACGGGTGCGCGGCTCGCAGGTCGAGGCCGGGCTCCTTGCCAATGGCCGTCTCTCGCCGGCCCAGGCCCGGGCGACCGTCGGGCGCTTTGTCAGCATTCGCTGCGAGGCCGTCACCATCGTCGCCATCATCACCGAGGTGGTCAGCGAGACCGGGCCGCGGCAGGACCGCTTCTTCGCGCAGGCTGCGATCGACCTCCTCGGCGAAATCAATGAAACGCCGGCTGGGAAACGCTTCCGGCGCGGCGTCACCAGCTACCCGGCGATCGGCGATCCCGTCGACCTGATCAGCAATGCGGAACTGCGCGCGATCTATACTCCGCAGTGCACCGACCATATCGACATCGGCGTGCTGCAGCAGGATCCATCGGTCACCGCCTACGTCGATGTCGAGGAGATGCTGAGCAAGCATTTCGCCGTGCTCGGCAGCACCGGCGTCGGCAAATCCACCGGCGTGTCGCTGCTGCTCAATGAAATCCTGAAAGCACGGCCGAAGCTGCGCATCTTCCTGCTCGACGTCCACAACGAATACGGCCGCTGCTTCGGCGACCGCGCCCTGGTGCTCAACCCGCGCAACCTGAGACTGCCGTTCTGGCTGTTCAATTTCGAGGAAATCGTCGACGTGCTGTTCGGCGGCCGGCCGGGTGTGCCGGACGAGCTTGCGATCCTGACCGAGGTCCTTCCGCTCGCGAAAGGGATGTACAGCCAGTACGGCGCGTCCGATCGCGGCAGCCTGAAGCGCGCCGACAGCCGCAGCACCGTCTATACGGTCGACACTCCGGTGCCCTACCGTCTCGTGGACCTGATCGCGCTGATCGACGAACGGATGGGCCGGCTCGAGAACCGCAGCTCGCGCATCATCTATCACAAGCTGATCTCCCGCATCGAGACCGTGCGCAACGATCCGCGCTACGGCTTCATGTTCGATAACGCCAATGTCGGCGGCGATACCATGGGCGAGGTCATCAGCCATCTGTTTCGCCTGCCCGCCCACGGCCGGCCGATGACCATCATGCAGCTCGCGGGATTCCCGGTCGAAGTGGTCGATTCCGTGGTGTCGGTGCTGTGCCGGATGGCGTTCGATTTCGGCCTGTGGAGCGACGGGGTGTCGCCGCTGCTGTTCGTCTGCGAGGAGGCGCACCGCTACGCCTCGGCGGACCGCAGCATCGGCTTCGGCCCGACCCGCAAGGCGGTCTCCCGCATCGCCAAGGAAGGCCGCAAATACGGCGTCTATCTCGGGCTGGTGACACAGCGGCCGGCCGAACTCGACGCCACCATCATTTCCCAGTGCAGCACGCTGTTCACGATGCGCCTCGCCAACGAGCGCGACCAGGCGCTGCTGCGCTCCGCCGTCTCGGATGCCGCGGCCAACCTGCTTTCCTTCGTCGCCTCGCTGGGGACCCGCGAGGTTCTGGCTTTCGGCGAAGGCGTCGCGCTGCCGACGCGGCTGCGCTTCAAGGACGTGCCCGCGCATCAGCGGCCGCGCAGCGAGGCGACGATCGCCAGCACCCCCACCAGTGATATCGGCGACGACGCGGCCCTGATCGACAGGGTGCTCGATCGCTGGCGCGGCGCGACCTCGCAGCACGACGCATCCCGCGACAGCCCGCTCCCGCGCCCGGCCCGCACGCTGGAGGCCCCCATGCTGCAGCCTTCGCTCGGCCTCGATCCCGACCGCTTTTCGCTGCTCAAGAAGCCGCTGCGCTGACACCGCCCGGCAAATCCGATGACCGGCCGGCGGCGGGACGAGCGCACGGCGGCTTTTGGTTTGCCCAAGGCTCAACTATGATCGGCCAGCCACCACCGCTTGCCTCGGGATACCTGTGATGACGCCGTCGACCAACACCCGCTTCCCTTACCCGTCCCTCAGCCAGATGCCGGCGGATATCCGCGCCCGGATCGAGGAGGTGCAGGACAAGTCCGGCTTCGTCCCCAACGTGTTTCTCGCGCTTGCCTACCGCCCGGACGAATTCCGCGCCTTCTTCGCCTATCACGATGCGCTGATGGAGAAGGACAGCGGCCTGACCAAGGCCGAGCGCGAGATGATCGTGGTCGCCACCAGCAGCGCCAATCAGTGCCAGTATTGCGTTATCGCCCATGGCGCAATCCTGCGCATCCGCGCCAAGAACCCGCTGATCGCCGATCAGATCGCCGCCAATTATCGCAAGGCCGACATCACCCCGCGGCAGAAGGCGATGCTCGACTTCGCCATGAAGGTGAGCGCCGAAGCCCACAAGGTCAACGACCACGACTTCACCGAGCTGCACCGGCATGGCTTCAGCGACGACGACATCTGGGACATCGCGGCGGTATCCGCCTTCTTCGGGCTGTCCAACCGGATGGCGAACGTCACCAACATGCGGCCCAATGACGAGTTCTATCTGATGGGCCGGCTTCCGAAGAATTGAGCCCGCGGTGGATATCAACCTGAGCGAAATCGTATTGCGGCTCGGCGTCGCCACCGCGGCGGCCGGCGCGGTCGGCCTGAACCGCGACCTGCACGGCAAGCCGATCGGGGTGCGGACGCTCGGCCTGGTCGGCCTGTCGACGGCCACCGCAGTTCTGCTGTCGGACGGCGGCATGATCCGCGCCGACATCTCCGACGCCACCAGCCGCGTCATCCAGGGCATTCTCACCGGCATCGGCTTCCTCGGCGCCGGGGTCATCGTCCATCACGAACACGGCAGGCACGTCCACGGCCTCACCAGCGCCGCCTGCGTCTGGCTCACCGCCTGCATCGGCATCGTCTGCGGCGCCGGGGAATGGAAGATCGTGGTCGTGGCCGGCGCCATGGCGGCCGTGGTGCTGCTGCTGGGACGGACCGCGGAGCGTTTTTTCCATCGCCTCTCGGGAGCCCGGCGGGACAGCGTGTCGGAGCCGCCTCGGGAGAACGGCCCGCCTGCTCAATCCGACAGCGGCCCGCACCAGCCGGGCAGATAGATCGCCTCCTTGCTCTTGGCCAGCGCCAGCGCGGCCTCCAGCGCTTCCGCGAAATCCTTGACCACATGCTTGCGCGAGATCCGGCGGCGCAGGAAATCCGCCCACAGGAATTCGCTGAACGGCGTGGTGTCCTTGGCGAAGCCGCCGACGCGGCGCAGTTCGCCGGCGAGACTCCGGAACGGATCGTCCTTCAGATCCGCCACCGATTTCGGAATCTCCTTGAAGTGATGGCGATGGCCCTTGCCATCGTAAGGATAGACCCAGCGCTTGCCGTCGAGCACGGGCCAGAAGCCGTCACGATCCACCATCGACAGATCGGCGACGATCGTCACCAGCACATCCTCGACCCCTTCGTCATGCAGGGCTCGCGCGAGGTGATGATGATCAATGACGTAGTGGCGATGGTCCGGGCCGAGCACCACCGGGATCATGTGTTTCCCCAGCGTCTCGGCCTGCTTCTTCCTCGAGCCCTCCTCCCGCCAGCGCCGCCGCTTCTCCTTCACCTCCCGCATGCCCACAGTCATCTGCGTCGGCCGCAGCGAGAGGATGGAGACGGGGTGAAGGATCGGTTCGCGGAGGTCGGCCATTGCATGGGCTCCCTGCGTTTCAGCCCGGCTGCGGGGGGGAACCGATGGCCGGGCTTTCGGTTCCGTTAAGCCGGGGCTGGGGCATCGGTCCGGCCCATGCTAGGCTGGGGCAACAACGACGGCCGAATTGAGACGGGATGGGACATGAAAGCCCACGCAACAACCAAGCCCGACACCGAATCGCGGATACTCAAATTCACCCCACGAACACTCGCCACCGCACCGCTGCAGCAGATGCAGCCCGCCCGCCGACCGGGCGCGGCCTCCGATCCCCAGCGGGGACGGCTCCCCCATCCCGGCGAGTCCGACGACTTCCGCCACCGCATGCTTGCCAATACGGCGGGCCTGGTCTTTGCCGCGATCCTGACCGCGATCGGGGTCTGGCTGGCCTGCGAGATCGCCGACCTGCGGCAGACCCAGGACTGTGTGCTGTCGGGTCGAAACAACTGCATATCCGTCACGGCGCCGCACGAATGAGAGCCCGGCCGGGCTCCGCTCCCCGCCCTTCGGGAACTCTGCCCCGCCTTGCCGCCATTGAACTCCAGCCACTGGTCCGATATACGGGCAAATCAACTCTGAAAGGCGGCGGGGCGTTTCGGGGCTGAGCGTCCGTGACTTGTCATTCCGCATTTTCCTTCAATCTATCAAAGGCTTAATGATGTCCTCCACATTCGATCAGGTCGCCACCATCATTGCGGAAACCTGCGACATCCCCCGCGATACGATCACGCCCGAAAGCCACGCGATCGACGATCTGGGCATCGACAGCCTCGACTTCCTCGACATCGCCTTCGCCATCGACAAGGCTTTCGGCATCAAGCTGCCGCTCGAAAAGTGGACGCAGGAAGTCAATGACGGCAAGGCGACCACCGAGCAGTATTTTGTGCTGAAGAATCTGAGCGCACGAATCGACGAACTCGTCGCCGCCAAGGGCGCGTAATCGCGGGCCCATGGACCTCGCCTATTTCCAGCTGATCGACCGCATCATCGACTTCGACCTCGATGCCAAGACCATCGCGGTCGAGGCGCAGGTGCCTCAGCACAGCACCATCTTCGAAGGGCATTTCCCCGGCTATCCGCTGATGCCGGGCGTGCTGCTCATCGAGGCGATGGCGCAGACCTCCGGCTGGCTGCTGATCTCGCTGATGAACTTCCAGCGCATGCCGTTCCTCGGCGCCGTCAAGGAAGCCAAGATGCGGGTGTTCGTCACGCCCGGTGAATTGTTGAAGATCGAGGCCAAGGTGTTGCACGAAGGGTCCGGCTTTGCGATGACCCAGGCCAAGGTCAGTGCCGGCGGCAAGCCGAAGTGCAACGCGACCCTCACCTTCGGCCACGTCCCCTTCCCCAATGCCGAGCTGCGCGGCCACATGGAAATCATGGCAAAGCGGATCGGCTATCCACAACAGGCCATGCCGCATGACTGAGTCTTCGTCTTCCAGCACGAACGCCGCCGAAGCCTGGATCACCGGCATCGGCCTCGCGACGTCGCTTGGCGAGGGGCTCGAAGCCAATTGGGACGCACTGGCAGAGCGGCGCGTCAACGTCGACACCAAGGGCTTTGCCCCCTATGTGGTCCACCCGCTGGCCCCGGTGGTGTTCGACGCCCAGATCCCCAAGAAGGGCGACCAGCGCCAGATGGAGGCCTGGCAGCGGATCGGCACCTATGCCGCCGGGCTGGCGCTGGATTCCGCCGGGATCAAGGGCAACAAGGATATTCTGGCGCACACCGACATGATTATCGCGGCCGGCGGCGGCGAGCGCGATCTCGCGGTCGACTCGGCCATTCTCAATGCCGAAGCCCGGGGGAATTCCGCGCCGGGCTTTCTCAATGAACGGCTGATGAGCGATTTGCGGCCCACCCTGTTTCTGGCGCAGCTGTCCAATCTGCTGGCCGGCAATATCGCCATTGTCCATGGCGTGACCGGATCGTCGCGCACCTTCATGGGCGAGGAAGCCGCCAGCATCGACGCGGTGCGGATCGCCTTGGCGCGGATCGCGTCGGGCCAGAGCGACATCGTGCTGGTCGGCGCGGCGCATAACGGCGAGCGCAAGGACCTGCTGGTGCTCTATGAATTCGGCGACTTCAACCTGAAGGACGAGTTTGCGCCGGTGTGGGCACGCGGCGGTCGGGGCGGGTTTGCCCTCGGCTCCGGCGGGGCCTTCCTGGTGATCGAATCGCGGCAACATGCCGAAGCGCGGGGGGCCAAGCCCTATGCGCGGCTGTCCCAGGTGGTTGCCGACCGCACGCCGCGCAAATCAGAGGGCGAGATCGAAGCCAGCCTGAACCGGCTCTGGTCGCAACTCCGGCAGCCCGCCGACGATATCGCCATCATCACCGGGGCCACCGGCGCCGAGCCGGCCACCTCCGAGGAGCGCGCATTCCTGACCGCACATCCCGAGGTGCCCGTCCGGGCCACCGGCACCAGCTTCGGTCATACCATGGAGACCCAGTTCCCGCTCGGGCTGGCGCTCGCGGCGCTGTCGATATCCCATGGCAAGCTGTTTCCCCCGAATGATTCATCGGGGCTGGAGATTGAAATGGAGAAGGCGCCATCACAGATTGTTGTGATCGGCACCGGCCATTGGCGCGGCGAAGGCATGGCGCTGGTGGAAGCCGTCCGCTAGGCAAGGCTCGCTCATAGCGGAGGCCGGTGCCCCGCCCGGCGGGAGCGGATGGAAGGGATACGCGGCCCGCGCCGCAATCGAGAGACAGAGCCGCGCAAGCGACCGACGGAGAGAACATGTCTGCTACCCGCGATAAATTAGGCCGGCCGATCGTGGTCGTTACCGGCATGGGCGTCGCAACGTCACTGGGCGCTGGCAAGACCGACAACTGGGCCAAGCTGGCCGCGGGTGAATCCGGCATCAGAACCATCACCCGCTTTCCCACCGACGGGCTCCGGACCACCATGGCCGGCACGGTGGATTTCATTCCGGTGGAGCCGTTCTCCTCCACCGAATTATCGGAGCGGCTCGCCGACCTGGTCACCGAAGAAGCCATCGCGCAATCGGCGATCGGCTCCAAAGGCAACTTCCCTGGTCCGCTGTTCCTGGCCGTCGCGCCGGTGGAGGTCGAGTGGCAACAGCGGCTGGAGCTGGGGCGCGCTATCGGCAACCAGACTGAGATCAATTACGACGAGATGCTGCGCGTCGCGGGCGGTGGCAGATTCACCCCTTATCACAGGCGCTATCTGTTCGGCTCGGTCGCGGACCATCTCGCCGACACATTCGGCACCAAGGGGTCGCCGATTTCCCTATCGACCGCCTGCGCCTCCGGTGCCACCGCGATCCAGCTCGGCGTCGAGGCGATCCGCCGCGGCGAGGCCGACGCCGCGCTCTGCGTCGCCACCGATGGTTCGGTCAATCCCGAGGCACTGATCCGCTTCTCGCTGCTGTCCGCACTCTCGACCCAGAACGATCCGCCCCAGGCGGCCGCCAAGCCGTTCGCCAAGAACCGGGACGGCTTTGTGATGGCGGAAGGCGCCGGCGCGCTGGTTCTGGAAAGCCTGGAAGCCGCCACCGCGCGCGGCGCCCGCATTCTCGGCGTGGTCGCCGGCTGTGGCGAATTGACCGATTCCTTCCATCGGACTCGGTCCAGCCCGGACGGTAAGCCGATCATCGGCTGCATCCGGAATGCGCTCGCCGATGCCGGCATGACGCCGGATCGGATCGATTACATCAACGCCCACGGCACCTCGACGCCGGAAAACGACAAGATGGAATATCTCGGCGTTTCGACGGTGTTCGGCGATCACACCCGCAACGTGCCGGTATCGTCGAACAAGTCGATGGTCGGCCATACCATTTCGGCGGCGGGCGCGGTCGAGGCCGTGTTCTCGCTGCTGACCATCGAGCACCAGCGCATTCCCCCGACCATCAATTACGAAGTGCCCGACCCGGCTATTCCATTCGATGTGGTCCCGAACAAGGCGCGTGACGCCCGCATCACCGCGGTGATGTCGAACTCGTTCGGCTTCGGCGGCCAGAATGCGGCGCTGATCCTGACCGGAGAGCCGGTCTAGCTGCGGCGTCAATTCGCGCGTTGACCGCCTGCGCGCGCCCTTCTCTCCACCGGGATTCTGTTACACGTCATGCCGTCCGGAATGCCGATCCCCCTCGTCGACCATCTCGCTGGCCCGCTTCGTTCCGATCCGGATGATGGCCGGCGCGGTGCTCACGCAGAGGCGTCCTGATGCAGCGCGTCCTGCTCCGGGCCAAGGCGCGGCTGCGCGATCTGACCAAACCGCTCGGTGAGGCGGTGGTCGGCGCCCTCACCATCGGCCTGCTGCGGGTGACGCGCTACTTCGATCCGATCAAGACCGCAGACCTGTTCGGGCGGATCGCCCGGCTGATCGGACCGCTGTTTCGCGAACAGCGTATCGGCCGCGCCAATCTCGCCGCAGCCTTTCCGGAAAAGTCGCCGGAAGAGATCGAAGCCATCCTTTCCGGCGTCTGGGACAACCTCGGACGGATCGCCGCCGAATTCGCCCATATCGATCACATCTGGGAGCACGACCCAGCTCATCCGGAGAAGAGCCGGATCGAGATCGAGCCGCGCACCCACGAGCTCTTCGCCCAGCTTCGGCTCGACAACAAGCCGGCACTGATCTTCGCCAGCCATACCGGCAACTGGGAGCTTCCCGCGCTCGCGGCGGTGGCGCACGGGCTGGACGCGGCGGTGTTATATCGCCGCCCCAACATCGCCTCGGCCGATCGCGCCATCGAGCAATTGCGCTCGGTCAATATGGGCACCTTGATCCCGGCCGGTCGCGATGCGCCGCTGAAGCTCGCGCAAGCCCTTGAGCGAGGCCAGCACGCCGCCATGCTGGTCGATCAGTATTTCACCAACGGCGTCGAGGTGACCTTCTTCGGGCGCAAGACCAAGGCCAATCCGCTGCTTGCGCGCCTGCGCCGCCAGATCGACTGCCCGATCCATGGCGTACGCATCATCCGCCTGCCCGGCCACCGCTTCCGTGCCGAGCTGACCGAGGAAATTCCTCCGGTGCGCGGCGCCAATGGCGAGATCGACATCCAGGGCACCATGCAGGCGATCACCTCGGTGATCGAAGGCTGGATCCGCGAATATCCCGATCAATGGCTGTGGCTGCACCGCCGCTGGCGGTGACACCGTAGCCCTGACAGGTCGAGCGGCCTGACGGCCGCCGTTACCGTCCCGTCTTCACCCGCGTCCAGAGCCTGTTCATGATGCGCTGGGTGGCCTGGTTACGCGCGGTGATGACATAAAGGCGCTTCATGGTCGCCTCGTCGGGATAGATCGCCTTGTCGTTGAAGATTTTCGGATCGATCAGCTTCTGGCTGGCGAGGTTGCCGTTGGCATAGGACAGATAACTGGAGTTTCTGGCCGCCACGTCGGGTCTCAGCAGATAGTCGATCAGTGCGTGGGCTTCGTCGACATTCCTGGCATCGGCCGGGATCGCGAGATTGTCGAAGAACATCTGCGCCCCTTCCTTGGGGATCACGTAGCCGATCTCGACGCCGTTGCCGGCTTCGGCCGCGCGCTTGCGCGCCTGCATGATATCGCCCGACCAGCCGACAACGAGACAGATCTCGCCGGTAGCCAGTGCATTCAGATATTCGGAGGAATGAAATTTGCGGACGAAAGGACGGATTTTGCCGATCAGCGCCGCCGCGCTTTCCAGATCGGCCTGCTTCGTCGAGTTGGGATCGAGGCCGAGATAGTTCAGCGCCGCGGGCAGGATATCATCCGCAGAATCCAGCATGTGCACGCCGCAGTCCTTGAACTTCTCGAGGTTCGCCGGATCGAACACGGTGGCCCATGAGGTGATCTCCGCATCGGGGCCGAGCACCTTGCGCACCGCCTTGACGTTATAGCCAATGCCGGTGGTGCCCCACATGTAGTTCACGGCATAGGCATTCTCGGCGTCGTAGACCGCGAGCCGCTGCATCACCTCCGGCCACAGGTTGCCGAGATTCGGCAGCTTCGACTTGTCGAGCTTCTGGAAGATGTGGGCGCCGATCTGCCGCTGCAGGAAGTAGGCGCTCGGCACCACGAGATCGTAGCCGGACTTGCCGGCCAACAGCCGCGTCTCCAGCGTCTCGTTGGCATCGAAGGTGTCGTAGACCACCTTGATGCCGGTCTCCTTGGTGAAATCGTCGAGCACGCCCGGCGCGACATAGTTCGACCAGTTGTAGAAATTGACCGTCCGCTGCTGCGCGTGAGCAGCCGTTGCGCCGATCACCGCCAAGGCGAGTCCGAAAATCCATCGCACCATGCCGCAGGCCGTCAATCACACCTCCTTCTCATCGATGAATCGCGTCCGATAGTCGCTCGAGCGCGGTGTCGAGGGTGGCGTCGCTCTTGGAGAAACAGAAGCGCACCACCGACGTCACCGGATCCCTTTCATAAAAAGCCGACACCGGGATAGCCGCAACCTTGTGCTCGGTCACAATCCGGCGACAAAACGCCTCGTCGGTCTCGTTCAGCCCCCGTCCGGCCAGATCGACGGTGAGGAAGTAGGTGCCCTGCGACGGCAGCACCGGGAAGCCGAGACTGACCAGGCCCGAGGTCAGCCGATCGCGGCTGCGCGCCAATTCCTGCCGCATCTCATGGAAATAGGCATCCGGCTTGGACAGGCCGTAGGCCACCGCCACCTGCAGGTTCGGCGGGGTCGTGAAGGTCAGGAACTGGTGCACCTTGGCCGCCACCCGCAACAGCGGGGGCGCAGCGCAGACGAAGCCGACCTTCCAGCCGGTGAGGCCGAAAATCTTGCCGGCGGACCCGATCTTGATGGTGCGCTCGCGCATGCCCGGCAGCGTGATCAGCGGAATATGCTCGCGGCCGTCGAAGACGACGTGCTCCCACACCTCATCGCAGATGGCGATGACATCGAACTCCTGGCAAAACCGCGCGAGCCGCTCGAGCTCCTGGCGGGAATAGACCACCGCCGCCGGATTGAGCGGATTGTTGAGAAGGACGGCCTTGGTCTTGTGATTGAAGACCTCGCGCAGCGCCTCCTCCTCAAGCCCCCAATGCGGCGGCTTCAGCCGCACCAGGCGCGGGATGCCTCCGGCCTGCCGGATGATCGGCAGATAGGAATCATAGACCGGCTGAAACACCACGACCTCGTCGCCGGGCTCGATCACCGCCAGCATGGAACTGGTGAGCGCCTCGGTGCCGCCGGAGGTCACCATTACTTCCGTCATCGGATCGAGCTGAAGCCCGTGCCAGTGGCCGTAGTGGCGGGCGATCGCCTGCCGCAGCTCCGGAATGCCCATCATCGACGGATACTGGTTGTAGCCGTTGACGACGGCTTCCGCGGCGGCGCGGCGCACATCCTCCGGCCCCGGAGAGTCCGGAAAGCCCTGCCCCAGATTGATGGCATTGTTGTCGCGCGCGAGCTGCGACATGGCTTCGAACACGGTGACCGGAAGGTCAGCGAAGACCTTGCTCATGATGCGATCAGCCGCCCGGGCGGGTGGGCAGCCCGGCCGCCTTCCAGGCCAGGATCCCGCCGGCCAGATGCTTGTTGTAAGGCAGGCCGTCGGCCTGCGCCATCAGCGACGCGGAGGCGGACCGCTTGCCGGAGCGGCAGGCGAACACGATCTCCTTGCCGCCCGGCGGCGGAAGATCGCGGCTGTCAAATGTGGAGAGCGGCACCACCGTCGCGTCGGGATAAGCCTCGGCGGCGAACTCGTTGGGCTCGCGGACATCGACGAGAAGGTAGCGTCCCTCCGCGATGCCTTTCGCCACCTCTTCCGGCGCCACGTCCTGCACCCTGACATCCTGCTCGGCCACCAATGCCTCTCCCTGCTGCCGGCGCCGGCTCGCGCCAAGCGCCAAACTTGCCCCTCACATCGAGAAAATCAAGCGTCTGCGCCGCGCCGGCGGAGCTCAGATCGCCACTTGCGTGCCGACCTCCACCACGCGCCCGGTCGGAATCTGGAAATAGTCGGTGGCGTCGTTGGCCGACCGGCTGAGCAGGATGAAGAGCTTGTCCTGCCATCGCGGCATTTCGGACTTCGGCGCCGGCTTCAACGACCGGCGGGAGACGAAGAAGGAGGTCGACATGATGTCGAACTGCCAGCCGAGCTTGCGGGCAATGCCCAATGCCCGCGGCACGTTCGGCGTTTCCATAAAACCGAAACGCAGGCGCACGGTCGCGAATTTCTCGCTGATGCTTTCCATATGAACCCGATCCAGCGTATCGACGCGCGGCGTCTGCGCGGTCTCGATGGTCAGGATCACGTTATGCTCGTGCAGCACCTTGTTATGCTTCAGATTGTGAAGCAGCGCGGTGGGCGCGAAATTGGGATCGCTGGTCAGGAACACCGCGGTCCCCTTGACGACGTGCGGCGGCCGCTTCTCCAGGCTCTTGATCAGGTCGAGCAGCGGCACCTCGGTCCGGCGCGTCTTCTCGATCAACAGCGCCGAGCCGCGCCGCCAGCTCCAGATCATCACGATCATCAGAATGCCGAACAGCATCGGCACCCAGGCGCCATCGAACAGTTTCAGCAGATTGGCGCTGAAGAAGGCGATATCGACCACCACCAGCGGCCCCACCAGCGCCGCTGCGGTCGCGGCGCGCCAGTGCCACAGCTTCCAGACCACGACGAAGCCCATGATGCCGTCTGCGACCATGGTGGTGGATACCGCGATGCCATAGGCGGAGGCGAGGCCGCTCGAGGTGCGGAACAGGCCGACCAGCAGCAGCACGCCGATCAGGAGGAGAAGGTTGACCCGCGGCAGATAGATCTGACCGGCATGGGCCTCCGACGTGTAGCGGACCTCGAAGCGCGGCAGCAGGCCGAGCTGCACCGCCTGCCGGATCAGCGAATAGGCGCCGGTGATCACGGCCTGGCTCGCGATCACGGTGGCGGCCGTCGCAAGGATCACCAGAGGAAAAATCAGCGGCTCCGGCGCCAGGCGATAGAACGTATTTTCAATCGCCTCGGGATTGGCGAGGATCAGCGCCCCCTGCCCGAAATAGTTCAGCAGCAGCGCCGGCAGGATCAGATAGAACCATGCGGTCTGGATCGGCTTGCGGCCGAAATGGCCAAGATCGGCATAGAGCGCCTCGCCCCCGGTCACCGACAGGAACACCAGCCCCATGATCACCAGGCCGACGATGCCGTGATTGAGCAGGAAATACACTGCATACCACGGGTTGATCGCAAACAGCACCGTCGGGTCTTCGTGGATGTGCAGGATGCCGAGCACTGCAATGACCACGAACCACAGCGCCATCACCGGGCCGAATGCCGTCGCCACCCGTGCCGTGCCCCGGCTCTGCACCGCGAACAGCAGCACCAGGATCACCAGCGTCAGCGGAACCACGTAAGGATCGAACGCGGGCGTCGCCAGCTTCAATCCCTCGACCGCCGACAGCACCGAGATCGCCGGCGTGATCATCGAGTCGCCGATGAACATCGAGGCGCCGAGGATGCCGAGCGCCAGCAGAAACCAGCTACGCCGACCGAGCGCGCGCTGCCCCAGCGCCATCAGCGACAGGGTGCCGCCCTCGCCGTTGTTGTCGGCGCGCAGCAGCAGCAGCACGTATTTCGCGGTGACGACGATGAACAGCGACCACAGAATCAGCGACAGCACGCCGAGCACGATCGCGGGCGTCACCGAACCTTTCTGCGCGGCATGGCTGACCGCCTCGCGAAAGGCATAGAGCGGAGAGGTTCCGATATCGCCGAAGACGACACCGATGCTTCCGAGCGTCAGGGCCCAGAAACCGGTCGTGACCGGCGGCTCGCCCGCGGCCTCGGTGGAGGGATCACTCACAGCCATGGTGAAGGGAAACGCTCTCGATGTGATTGGGTCCGGGCTAATGGAGCACGCGGTGAGCGACGTCAAGATTTTGCCTGTGATCGCAAATCCTCGTGATCACGGCGGCACGATACCCCAAAGGCAGGCCCTAAAAAAGGGTTGACAGCATTACGGTTTTAGATTGGGGGGCAGTGGCGGGTCTTCGCGCATCAGGGTGATGGTCACCCGGCGGTTGGCGGCCAGCGAAGGATCATCCGGGAACAGCGGCGAGGTGTCCGCCTTTCCCGAGACCGCGAAGATATGACTCGGCGGCAGCCCTTCCCGCTCCAGAATCTGGCGCACCATGTTGGCGCGATCGGCGGACAGATCGAAGGCATCATAGTCCGGGCGCGGCGAAACATAACCGGCCGCGGTATGCCCGACGATCGACACCCGCAGCGGCGTCGCCTTCAGCGGAACTGCGAGCCGCTGCAGCAGCAGGCGGGTCCGCTCATAGGGCACCTTCGAATTTTCGGCGAACATCGAGCGGCCGTCCTGGTCGACGATCTCAAGATTGAGGCCGGCCTTGGTTTCCTCGAACATCACATGCTTGGAGATTTCGCTGAGCTCCGGCATGTCCTGCAGCGCCTGCCGCAGCGAGGCCGCGGCCAAGGCAAATTCGCGATCGGTCTTGAGATGCGCGCCTTGGGTCCGGCTGCGCTCATGCTCGTCCGGCGTCGGTGTGTTGGACGCCTCCTCCGGCGAGATGTGATCGACATTCTTGAGCCGCGAACGCGTCGGCAGACCGTCGGATTCGATCAGACCCGAGAAGCGCGACTCGGTCTGCACGCCGAAGGCGTCGCGCATCGAGCCGGCGACGATCTTGAGCTTCTGCTGGTCCTGGTTCGAGAAGGCGACCAGCATGACGAAGAAGCTCATCATCAGACCCATCAGGTCTGCGAAGGTCACGAACCAGCCGTGACCACCTCCGTGAGCATCGCCGCGTCGCTTCTTGGCCATGGTGCCGGTCCCCTGTCAGCGTCCGCGTCAGGCCAGCACCGCGTCGTCGTCTTCGTGCCGATGCTTCTCCGGCAGATAGGCCAGCAGCATCTCGCGCACCAGGGTCGGACTCTTGGAGTCGCGGATCATCAGAATGCCGTCGATGATCAGCGTCCGGTTGGTCTCTTCGTCGAGCAGCTTGCCATGCAGCTTGTCGGCGATCGGCAGGCAGATCAGGTTGGCGACCAGCGCGCCATAGAGCGTCGCCAGCAGCGCGGTGGCCATGAACGGTCCGAGCTTGGACGGGTCGGTCATGTTGGCGAACATCTGCACCATGCCGATCAGCGTGCCGATCATGCCGAAGGCCGGCGCGCAATCGCCGATGGCGCGATAGATCTTGCCGCCCTCGTCGAGATGCATGAGGAAGTTGTCGCGGTCGCGCTCGAGATTGTCGCGGATGAATTCGAGATCGTAGCCGTCAGCGACGAAGCGAATTCCCTTGGCGAGGAACGGATCGTCCACCTCGACCTTCTCAAGCCCGATCGGCCCCTGCTTGCGGGCGATTTCGGCGATCCGCGCCAGTTCGTCGACGAGGTCACGGGCCGAAAGCCGGCTCATGGTGAAGGCGAATTTGGCGCCGAGCGGCAGGCCGTGAAGAATGGCGCTGAGCGGAAAGCGGATCAGGGTCGCGGCGATCGATCCGCCGAAGATGATGATCATCGCATGTTCGCTGATGAACATGTGGAGATCGCCGCCCATGAAGATCATCAGCGTGATGACGATGGTACCGAAAACCAGGCCAACGCCAGTGGTGATATCCATGGGGAACTCCGACGCATTCGCGAGCAGCCGCCCGAGCGGACGGCATGGCCTTTCTGAGCCACGGCGGAACCCTAGCTGCGACGCGATTAAGGACGCGTAAAATCGCCCTGCCCGTCATCCGGCTGCGGGCGCCGGAACGGCCCGGTGGCTCCTGCGCAGCAGCAACCCGGCGCGGCTGACGGACTGGTCTGACGGTCCGAGAGTTCGCGCGGTGCCGTCCGGAAGCGTTCTCTCCGGATATCCTTTACGTATGCGTCGGAACCAGAATTTTACTGGAATCATACGCTTGCCGGCGTGCTTTGATGTCGAGGATCACAGCCGGGGCTGCCACAAGACCCTGCGAAGTCCGGAATCGGGACGCCGGCGGCCGTTAACCTGCCGCTAACCTTGAAACCGATGCGATGCCGAGAAACGAATGTCGGCCGCCGTGCTCAGTTGAGGCGGCTCGGCCGCTCGTCATGGCCCGGATGCGGATCGGGCGACAGAGCGGTCGATGCGGGCGTTTCGGCTGTCGGCTCTGCCGTTGCTTCCGAGCGCCGATCGAAGTCCCGCTCTTGATCACGATACGACTTCCAGCCGATCGGCAGACTCAGCAGATAAACCACCGATCCCACCGACAGCATCTGCCAAGGATAGCCGATCAGCAGCGCCACGAACACCACCGCGCCGACGAAGGCCGGCAGCACCACTTCGGGCGACACCCGCCAGCGCATCGCCTTGCCCGAGAACACCGGAAGCCGCGACACCATCAGGAAGGCGATCGCCACCGTGTAGAGCGCCGTCAGCGTCGCCGGCGGCATCGGCACGCCGAGGAAGCTCAGATAGACCGGAAGCATCACGGTGATGGCGCCGGCGGGCGCCGGCACCCCGGTGAAGAAATTCGCCGCGAAGGGAAATTTTGTCGGTGCGTCCATCGCGGCGTTGAAGCGGGCCAGCCGCAGGCCGCCGCTGATGGCGAAGATCATCGCCGCGATCCAGCCGACATTGCTGAGGTCGTGCAACTGCCAGAAATACAGGATCAGCCCCGGCGCGACGCCGAAATTGACGAAGTCCGCCAGGCTGTCCAGCTCGGCCCCGAAACGCGACTGCCCCTTGATCAAGCGGGCGACGCGGCCGTCGACGCCATCCAGCACCGCCGCGAACACGATCGCGGCGACAGCCAGCTCCATCCGCCCCTCGGTGGACAGACGGATGGCGGTGAGGCCGGCGCAGATCGCCAGCAGCGTGATGACGTTGGGCACCAGCATCCGTACCGGAATCGGCCGGAAGCGGCGGCGCCGGAGCTGCGGATAATCGGGATCAGGGTGCGTCAGCATGCTCCCCATATAGCAATCACAGCCCGGTTCCGCCATTCCCTCTTGCGATCCGGATCGGCCCCGCCTCCGGCCCGCCGGGTCAGTGGCTGCGGAAACTCGCCTCCCCGGAGTTCGGCAGAAGATCGGCCAGCACGGTCTCGCCGGCCACCGCGGTCTGGCCGACCGCGACCCGGGCGCGGCTGCCCTCCGGGAGGTAGACGTCGAGACGCGAGCCGAACCGGATCAGCCCGAACCGCTCGCCGGTGCCGACCAGTTGCCCTTCCCGCACGAAGCAGACGATGCGCCGCGCCACCAGCCCGGCGATCTGCACCACTCCGATGCGGCCGCTCGGGGTCGCGATCACCAGCCCGTTGCGCTCATTGTCCTCGCTGGCCTTGTCCAGATCGGCATTGAGGAATTTTCCGGGGCGATAGGCGATGCGGTCGACCCGGCCCGCCACCGGGCTGCGATTCACATGGCAGTTGAACACGCTCATGAAGATGGAGACGCGCAGCAGCGGCTGGTCGCCGAGCCCGAGTTCTGCCGGCGGCAACGCCGGCGCGATCATCGAGACGCGGCCGTCCGCCGGCGACACCACCAGCCCTTCCCGCACCGGCGTCACCCGGACCGGATCACGGAAGAACAGTGCGCACCACACCGTCAGCAGCGTTCCGATCCATCCCAGCGGCGTCCAGATCCAGAACAGGATCAGGCTGACCAGCGCAAAGCCGCCGATGAAGGGGTACCCCTCCGGATGAATCGGAGGGATTTGCGCACGGATGGAATTGGCTATCGACATTCAGGGACCCGAATCCGGTTGCGGTTGAGGAATCATAGCATGCGCGGGGACTATTCCGCAGCGCTGGGGACAAGGTCGTCGTCGTCCTCGCCGTCCTCGGCCAGCGGCGGCCGGCGGTTGGGCGCGCTGGTCTCGTGGGCGATCTCGGCGAGCCGCTCGCGCGCCTGCTCGGCCTCGCGCTGCCGGTTCCACATGCCGGCATAGAGCCCGCCCCGCGCCAGCAGCTCGGCGTGGGTGCCCCGCTCGGCGATCCGGCCCTGATCCAGCACGATGATCTCATCAGCGCCGACGATAGTGGACAGCCGGTGCGCGATCACCAGCGAGGTGCGCCCACGCGAGACGCGCTCCAGCGCATCCTGGATCTCGCGCTCGGTATGGCTGTCGAGCGCCGACGTGGCCTCGTCCAGCACCAGGATCGGCGGCGCCTTGAGGATGGTGCGGGCGATCGCGACGCGCTGCTTCTCGCCGCCCGACAGCTTCAGCCCGCGCTCGCCGACCTCGGTCTCGTAGCCCTGCGGCGAGCGGCGGATGAAGGCGTCGATCTGCGCCAGCCGCGCCGCCTGCTCGACATCGGCATCGGTCGCCTCCCAGCGGCCATAGCGGATGTTGTAGCGGATGGTGTCGTTGAACAGCACCGTATCCTGCGGCACCATGCCGATGGCGGCGCGCAGCGAGGCCTGGGTCACGTCGCGAATGTCCTGGCCGTCGATCAGGATGCGCCCGCCGGACACCTCGTAGAGCCGGAACAGGAGACGCGAGATGGTCGACTTGCCGGCGCCGGACGGGCCGACGATGGCGACCGTCTTGCCGGCCGGCACCTCGAAGCTGATGCCTTTCAGGATCGGCCGGTCGGGATCGTAGGCGAAGGAAACGTTCTCGAACTGCACCCGCCCCGAGGTGACGCGCAGCGGCGGCGCGCCCGCTGCATCCTGCACCTCCGGCTTGCGCGCCAGCACGCCGAACATCTTCTCGATGTCGATCACGCCCTGCTTGATCTCGCGATAGACCATGCCCATGAAATTGAGCGGCTGGTAAAGCTGGATCATCATGGTGTTGACCATGACGAAATCGCCGACGGTGTTGGTGCCGTTGCGGACGCCGATGGCGCACATCAGCATCGTTGCGGTGAGACCGATGGTGAAGATCACCGCCTGGCCGATGTTGAGCACGGCAAGCGACGTATAGGTCTTGATGCTGGCGCCCTCGTAGCGCTCCATCGAGCGGTCGTAGCGGGCCGCCTCGCGCTCCTCGGCGCTGAAATACTTCACTGTCTCGTAGTTGAGCAGCGAGTCGATCGCCTTGGTGTTGGCCTCGGTGTCGGAGTCGTTCATCCTGCGCCGGATGTCGATCCGCCATTCGGTCGCAAGGTAGGTGAAGTACATATAGGCCAGCACCGTCGCCAGCGTGATCAGCACGTACCGCCAGTCGAACTGCCACAGCAGGATCGCGGTCAGCAACGTCAGCTCGACGAGGGTCGGCACCAGTTGCAGGATGACCATCCGCACGATCACCTCGATGCCGAGGCGTCCGCGCTCCAGAATGCGGGTCAGGCCGCCGGTCTTGCGCTCGAGATGAAACCGCAGCGACAGCTCGTGCATGTGAACGAAGGTCAGGTAGGCCACCCGCCGCACCGCGTGCATCGCCACCTTGGCGAACAGGCCGTCGCGCCATTGCGTCAGCACCGCCATCAGAATGCGGCCGAAACCGTAGGCCGCCGTCATCAGCAGCGGCGACGCGGCAAGCCACAACACCCAGTTGGACGCCTGGACCGGCGCGCTGTCGGCGCCGGTCAGCGCATCGATCGCCCACTTGAAGGTGAAGGGGACCATCAGCGTGACGAGCTTGGCGAGCAGCAGCAGGACCAGCGACCACACCACCCGCAGCTTCAGGTCGGCGCGGTCGCCCGGCCAGATGTAGGGCCACAGATGGACCAGCGTTCCGATCAGCGAAGCCTGCGCATCGGCATCCCGCCGCCTCACCGGCGGCTCATAGGCATCTTGCAGCGGAAAGTTCGACTCGGACATCGGGGGGCCTGAAACAGATAGCCGCGGGCGCGTCGCGCCGACGGTATCGGATGGGGGTGGTCATGCCCCGGTCATATAGAGGTTCTAGCCTCGCTCTGCACGCGTTCCGGCAAATTCTTTTGCCGATCGCCCTGCTTCGCGAAAAATTCATCCGGCCTTCCGGCCATCGGTACCCGGCTCCATCTTGACGCTGTCATCCGGCGATGCCACATGCGTTTTATGACCAACATCAAGACTGTCTGCGTGTATTGCGGCTCGGGGCCCGGAAACAATCCTCACTTCATCGAAGCTGCCAAGGCGTTCGGAAAGGCGCTCGCCGACGAAGGCGTCGGCCTTGTCTACGGCGGCGGCTCGGTCGGCCTGATGGGCGCCGTTGCCACCTCGGTGCTGGAAAACGGCGGCCGCGTGACCGGGATCATTCCTGAATTTCTGGTCCGGCGCGAGCATGCGCTGACCACCGCCCAGGAGATGATCGTCACCCACGACATGCACGAGCGCAAGCGGCTGATGTTCGAACGCTCCGACGCGTTCGTCGCGCTGCCCGGCGGCGTGGGAACGCTGGAGGAGCTGGTCGAGCAGCTCACCTGGCAGCAGCTCGGCCGTCACACCAAGCCGGTGCTGCTGGCGAATATCGATGGCTTTTGGGAGCCGCTGCTCGGCCTCATCGAGCACATGCGGTCGACCGCGTTCATCCGGCCGGGCCTCTGGGTCGAGGTGCTGAAGGCCGAACGGGTTTCCGACATCCTACCGAAGCTTCGCGCCGCTGCGGCGCGGACGCCAGACGCCGAAAAGGAACTGGTGCCGAGCGTGGCGCGCCGGCTCTGAAGCGACCGCCGCGCACCGCCCTCAACCCTCATGCCGGCGCCCTCATGCCGGCGCGTTCGACCTGACCAGCTTGTAGATCACCGAATCCATCAGCGCCTGGAACGAGGCATCGATGATGTTCGGCGACACGCCGATGGTGGTCCAGCGCTCGCCGGCCTCGTCCTCGCTCTCGATCAGCACACGCGTCACCGCCTCGGTGCCGCCGTTGAGGATGCGCACCCGGTAATCCACCAGCTTCAGTCCCTCGATGTATTTCTGGTACTTGCCGAGATCCTTGCGCAGCGCCACGTCGAGCGCATTGACCGGACCGTTGCCCTCCGCCGCCGAAATCAGCGCCTCGCCCTCCACCTCGACCTTGACCACAGCCATCGCCACCGTGACGCGGCGCCCCATGGCATTGTAGCGCTGCTCGACGTTCACATCGAACTGCGCCACGTGGAAGTAATCCGGCACCTTGCCGAGCGTGCGCCGCGCCAGCAGCTCGAAGGAGGCATTGGCGGATTCGTAGGCATAGCCGGCCGCCTCGCGCGACTTCATCTCGTCGACCAGCCGCGTCAGCTTCGGATCATCCTTGTCGAAGGGAATCCCCGCCCGCTCCAGTTCGGCCAGCACATTGGAGCGGCCGGCCTGATCCGAAACCAGCACCTGGCGCTGATTGCCCACCGCCTCCGGCGTCACGTGCTCGTAGGTCGCAGGGTCCTTCAGGATAGCTGAGGCATGAATCCCGGTCTTGGTGACGAAGGCGCTGGCGCCGACATAGGGTGCGTGGCGGTTCGGCACGCGGTTGAGGATCTCGTCGAGCGCGCGCGAGACCCGCGTCAGCGTGGCGAGCTTTTCCGCCGTGACGCCGATCTCGAACGCATCGGCGAACTCCGCCTTCAGCTTCAGCGTCGGGATGATCGAACACAGATTGGCGTTGCCGCAGCGCTCGCCGAGGCCGTTCAGCGTGCCCTGGATCTGACGTACGCCGGCGCGCACCGCGGCCAGCGAATTGGCCACCGCCTGCTCGGTGTCGTTATGGGCGTGAATGCCGAGATGATCGCCGGGAATATGCTTCACCACCTCGCGCACCACCGCCTCGATCCTGTCCGGCATGGTGCCGCCGTTGGTATCGCACAGCACCACCCAGCGTGCGCCGGCCTGATAGGCGGTTTTCGCGCAGGTCAGCGCGAAATCCGGATCCTCGGTATAGCCGTCGAAGAAGTGCTCGCAGTCGAGCATCACTTCGCGGCCGGCCGCCTTTGCGGCGGTGACGCTGTCGCGGATGGAGGCGAGATTTTCCTCCTTGGTGGTCTCCAGCGCCACACGCACCTGATAGGCGGAGGATTTCGCGACGAAGCAGATCGCATCGGCCCTGGCCTCGAGCAGCGCCGCGACGCCCGGATCATTGGAGATCGACCGGCCGGCCCGCCGCGTCATGCCGAAGGCGGTGAAGCGCGCATGCGAAAACTTCGGCTTGGCGGCGAAGAACTCGGTATCCGCGGGATTGGCGCCGGGATAGCCGCCTTCGATATAATCGATGCCGAGCTCGTCGAGCAGCGCCGCGATCAGCTGCTTGTCGTGCAGGGAGAAATCGACGCCGTTGGTCTGCGCCCCGTCACGCAGCGTGGTGTCGAACAGATAGAGGCGTTCGCGGCTCATTCATCTGATCCTGTCTGCGGCGCCGGATCGGCGGCCAGCGTTTTCTGCATCGTGGTGTTGGCCAGCCACTCCCCGCCGATGGAGACGCTGTTGCGGCGCTGCGCGACGTAGCCGCGGTGGGCGAACAGCGGTTCGGCGGTGTCGCTGGCATCGACGGTGAGCAGCTTGACGCCGCGCGCGCCCGCCAGCTTCTCGAGCGCATCGCACAGCGTCGCGCCAACGCCCTGCCTGACGGCATTCGGATGCACGTACAGCATGTCGATGTGATCGTTGCCCTTGAGCGAGGCGAATCCGACCGGCGATCCGTTGATCGTCGCGATCAATGTCAGTTGCCCGGCAAGCCGGGCGCCGAACGTCTCTTCGTCATCGGCGACGCCGGCCCAGGCCTGCTGCTGCGCCTCGCTGTAGTCGTCGCCGGTCAGCTCCTCGACGCTGGCGACGAAAATAGCCGCGAGCACCGGCACATCGGCCGGCAGAAAGGGCCGCAAGGCAGGAGCATTCATCGCCCGGCCTCCCACGTTGCTGTGTCATGCGCGGACCTGATCCGCGCATCCATCGTCCTGGAAAGATGGATCGCCGGATCGAGCCCGGCCATGACGAGGGATGGAAACGTCATCGCGCCAGCTCCCAGGTCGTGACCGGCTTGCCTTCGGCATTCTTGCCGTCCTTCAGCACGATGCCCATGGCCGCGAGTTCGTCGCGAATTCGGTCGGACTCGGCCCAGTTCTTCGCGGCGCGGGCCGCCGCACGCTCGGCGATCCGCCGCTCGACCTCTTCCTCCGACATCGGCTGCACGATCACCTTCACCGGCGCGTTGGCCATCTTCATTTCGAAGCTGCCCTCCTCGCTCACTGCGGCCGGCCGCCGCTGGAGCTGGCGCGGATCGCCGCTGAAGCCGAGGAACCAGAGCGCGGCGCGCAGCTCGGCGAGGCGGCCCTTCCGGTGCAGGGCATGAAGCGCCGCGATGGTGCCCGATGTATTGAGGTCGTCGGAAAGCGGCGCCAGCACCTCGTCGGCAACGGCCGAGGCCGGCGCGACGCCCTCGAGATCGCCGTACCAGCGCCACAGGATCTTGTGCGACTCGTCGAGCGCCTTGGCGGTCCAGTCGATCGGCTGCCGGTAGTGCGTCCCCAGCATGGTGAAGCGCAGCGCCTCGCCCGGCCAGGCATAGCCGGCCCAGCCTTCGCGCAGTTCGCGGATGGTGACGAAGTTGCCGAGCGACTTCGACATCTTCTCGCCCTCGACCTGCAGGAAGCCGTTATGCATCCAGGTCCGCGCCATGTGATCGCGATGAAACGCGCAGCAGCTCTGGGCGATCTCGTTTTCGTGGTGCGGAAACACGAGGTCGATGCCGCCGCCGTGAATGTCGAATTCGTGCGGATGCGCGAGACCCGCCGGCGTCAGCTTCGCCTTGGCCTCCTCCCACAGCCATTTGTCCGCCATCGCCGAGCATTCGAGATGCCAGCCCGGCCGCCCGGGCGCGGCGATGCCGGCGGGCGACGGCCATGCCGGCTCGCCCGGCTTCGACGGCTTCCACAGCACGAAGTCCATCGGATCGCGCTTGTAGGGGGCGACATCGACCCGCGCACCGGCCAGCATTTCGTCGAGCGAGCGCCGCGCCAGCCGGCCATAGGTCGGCATGCTCGCGACCGCGAACAGCACGTGGTCCTGCTCGACATAGGCATGGCCGTCCGCGAGCAGCTTCTCGATGATCGCTCGCATCTCCGGAATGTGCTCGGTGGCACGCGGCTCGACACTTGGACGCAGGCAGCCCAGCGCATCGGCATCGGCGTGAAACTGCTTCTCGGTCTCTTCCGTGACCCTGCGGATCGCCTCGTTCAGCGGCAACTCGGGAAAATCGCGCGCCGCGCGGGCGTTGATCTTGTCGTCGACGTCGGTGATGTTGCGGACATAGGTGACATGGTCCGCGCCATAGCCATGGCGCAGCAGGCGGAACAGCATGTCGAACACGATCACCGGCCGGGCATTGCCGATATGGGCAAGATCGTAGACCGTGGGGCCGCAGACATACATCCGCACATTGGCCGGATCGAGCGGCCGGAACGGCCGCTTCTGCTTGGTCAGCGTATCGTAGAGGCGCAGTTCCATCGGTCATCAATCCAGAAACGAAAACCCAGACGCATCAAGCCATAGGCATGCGATCCCCCGGGCCGGGCGTCCGCTCATGTACCGATGAGAAAAGACAGCCTCAGCCAGCGAAGACGCTAGCTAATAATTCCGCAGCGAATGCCGCAAATGGGGAGGAGGCTGTACATCGGTGCACCATGTGACAGACCGGGGGATCACGTCAAGTCCCAGCCGCGTCGTGGCGCCCTGATATCAGTCCGGGCCCGGCATGGTTAATCATTTTTTACCTTTTGGGCGTATCGGAGTCGCAACTTCGCCCTCTCCGGTGCCCCATGAAAACGATTTTCGCCCTGGTTGCCCTTGCCGGCGTCGCCCTCGCCGCCAGCCCCCATGCGCGGGCCGACAACCGCGTCTTCATCATTGCCAGCCAGTCGGACGGCTATGGCATCGACGAATGCCTCGCCAGCGGCGCCCAGTGCGGCGTCTCTGCGGCGCGGTCCTACTGCCAGGCCCGCGAATTCACCGAGGCCGCCGCGTTCCACCGGGTCGATCCGCTGGAAATCACCGGATCGCTGCCCCAGGGCGTGCCCGCGCGCTGTGAAGGCTCCGCCTGCGGCTCCTACATCGCCATCACCTGCAGCCGCTAGGTGCCTTCACGCTGTCCTTGCCGCAATGCCATAGTCACGCCCCGGAAACGACGCGACAGCGCCCTTAGTCACAGATAAGTCAATGGCCAACGGCCCTTGCAGCGGCGTGGACCGCCTCCCCTGGCATCCTGCGATGTTATAAAGGCCGCGATTCGCGCCGGCCTTCACGGGCCGGCGGCTGGTCCCGCGCGGGTGTGACGTCGCACGGCCGGCTTGCATGCAGCGAGAAATGGCGCAATTGACGGGAATGATGTTTCACGCACTGATCGTTTCCACCTCTCGCCTGGGACTGGCCGGGATCATCGTGGCGGGCACCGCAGCCTTTGGCGCGGCCCATGCGCAGGGCTATCCGCCCCCCGGCGGCGCACCGGCCAATCCGATGTGCGTCCGCCTCGAGGCCCAGCTCGCCAGCATCGACCGCGGCGACGCCGACCCGGCACGGGCCGACCAGCTTCATCGCTATGAGGAAGCGGCCGGCCGGCAGCAGCAGGAACTGGAACGCGTCACCAGCCAGGCGCAGCGCATGGGCTGCGACAGTTCCGGCTTCTTCTCACTCTTCAACGGCCAGTCGGCGCAATGCGGGCCGGTGAACAGCCGGATTCAGCAGATGCGGGCCAATCTCGACCAGATCATGAGCGGCCTCGAGCGCCTGCGCGCCGGCGGCCCCGGCAGCGCCGACCGCGATCGCCAGCGCCGTTCGGTGCTGGTGGCGCTGGCCCAGAACAATTGCGGCCCGCAATATGCCAATGCGGTACGCAGCGGCCCCGGCAACTTCTTCGAGAACCTGTTCGGCGGCAATAACAATAACGCCGGCAATCCTGACATGTATGTCCCGCCGCCGACCGAGGGCGGCGCCCCGTCCGGCACCTATCGCACGGTGTGCGTCCGCACCTGCGACGGCTATTATTTTCCGATCTCGTTCGCCACGGTCCCGAGCCGTTTTGCCGACGACGAGCGTGCCTGCAAGAACCAGTGCCCCGCGCAGCAGGCGATGCTGTTCACCTATCGCAATCCGGGCGAGGATATGAACCAGGCCGTCTCGACGTCGGGGCAGCCCTATACGGCGCTGCCGACCGCCTTCAAATATCGCCAGGAGTTCAATCCGGCCTGCTCGTGCAAGCCGGCGGGAGAAACCTGGGCGGAAGCGCTGAAGAACATCGACGACAAGGCTTCGCTGCAGCAGGGCGACATCATCGTCACCGAAGACCGCGCCAAGAAGATGTCGCAGCCGAAACCGCAACCGCAGAAGAAAGGCGCCGCGGCGCCGCCATCCGACAGCAACGCTTCCGCGGCGCCGCCGGCCGCCGGCAACGCCGAGGGCAGCAAAAACGGCACCATTCGCAACGTCGGCCCGACCTTCCTGCAGACACGGTGAGACGAGAGGCGACCGCGCGCTAAAACGCTCCAGCGCGTGCTATAGCATTTCTCCTTTTGCTGGAATCATCCGTCGTCATGCGCGGACTTGATCCGCATCCATCATCTTGGAATAAAGGATGGATTGCCGGGTGCCACAGGCGAGCGGAAGCGACGCCGTTCTCCGAGCGGGGTATGCCCGGCAATGACGCGCCAAAGCGTTTCCGTTTCAAGATGAAACAGTCTAGCCCTCGAAGACCTTGGTCGAGGCCTGGGTGCTGCGCGGGACCAATGCCGGATCGGGCGACGGCAGCGGCTGTCCCGAATCGCGAAAGCGGTTGGTGATCGGATAACGCCGGTCCCGACCGAAATTCTTTCGCGTCACCTTCACGCCCGGCGCCGCTTGGCGCCGCTTGTATTCGGCGACGTTCAACAGCCGGTCGATCCGGACCACGGTGTCGCGGTCGAAGCCGGCCGCGATGATGTCCGCCAGCGGCTCCTCGCGCTCCACCAGCCGCTCAAGGATGGCGTCGAGCAGATCATAGGGCGGCAGCGAATCCTGGTCGGTCTGGTTGTCGCGCAGCTCCGCGGTCGGCGGCCGGATGATGATGCTGTCAGGGATGACTTCGCCGGAGGGGCCGAGCGCACCCTCGGGCTTCCAGCCATTGCGCAGGCGCGACAGCCGGAACACCTGCGTCTTGTAGATGTCCTTGATCGGATTGAAGCCGCCGTTCATGTCGCCATACAGCGTGGCATAGCCGACCGACATCTCGGACTTGTTGCCGGTGGTCACCACCATGGCGCCGGTCTTGTTGGACAGCGCCATCAGCAACGTGCCGCGCGCGCGCGCCTGCAGGTTCTCCTCGGTGATATCGCGCGGCAGTCCCTTGAACGATTCCGCCAGAATCGCCTCAAAACCGTTGACCGCATCCGCGATCGGCAGCACCTCGTAGCGAATGCCGAGCGCATTCGCTAGCCTTGCCGCATCATCCAGCGACACCTGCGCGGTATATTTGAACGGCAGCATCACCCCGTGCACCCGTCCGGCGCCGAGCGCATCGACCGCGATCGCGGCGCACAGCGCGGAGTCGATGCCGCCGGATATCCCCATCAGCACGCCGGGGAAACCGTTCTTCCCGACGTAGTCGCGCAGCCCCAGCACGCAGGCGGAGTAGTCGGCCTTGTCGTCCTCCAGCACCGGCGTCACCGGACCGCGACAGCGCCAGCCTCCCTCTCCCCTGGTCCAGGACAGCGTCACGATGGATTCGGAGAACTGCGGAAGCTGCGCGGCGAGGCTGCGATCACCGTTGAGCGCGAAGGACGCGCCGTCGAACACCAGCTCGTCCTGACCGCCGACCTGGTTGAGATAGACCAGCGGCAGGCCGCTCTCGGTCACCCGTGCGACCGAGACCGACAGCCGCAGGTCAGCCTTGCCGCGCGCATAGGGCGAGCCGTTCGGCACCACCAGAATTTCCGCGCCGGTCTCGGCAAGGCACTCCACCACGTTCTCGTAATCTTCGGATTCCTCGAGCCAGGTATCCTCGCAGATCGGCACACCGATGCGGACACCCCGAACCGTGACCGGCCCCGCGACCGGCCCGCGGGCAAACACCCGCTTCTCGTCGAACACACCATAATTCGGCAGGTTGACCTTATACCGCAGCGCCGCGATGCGCCCGTCCGCCAGCAAGGCGCAGGCATTGTAGAGCTTGCCGCCATCGAGCCACGGCGTGCCGATCAGCATCGGCGGACCGCCGTCCGCACTCTCGCGTGCGAGCTGCTCGATCGCCGTGCGGCAGGCCGCCTGAAACGCCGGCTTCAGCACCAGATCCTCCGGCGGATAGCCGGCGATGAACAGTTCCGGCAGCATGACGAGGTCGGCGCCGGCCTCCCGCGCGTTTGCACGCGCCGCGCGCGCCCTGTCGGCGTTGCCGGCGATGTCGCCGACGATCGGATTGAGCTGGGCCAGCGTGATGCGGAATTCGGACGTCATCAACTCACCTGTCTCGCGGCTTCTTTCGACGGTTTCTCCGCCGGCATGCGCGGACTTGATCCGCGCATCCATCTCTTTTCAGAAGGATGGATCGCCGGGTCAAGCCCGGCGATAACGCTTCGGGGGTTTCCGCTTCAGAATGAACCGCTCCATCCATCCGCTTCAGACCCATCCCAGACATTCGGCAAGAGCGAACAGCCAGGTCAGGCCGGCAATCACCAGCGCAATGCCGACGGCGGCGGACCCGAGGTCCTTGACGCGCCCGATCTGCGGATCGTGATCCAGCGTGAGACGGTCCGCCAGCTTCTCGATCGCGGTGTTAAGCAGTTCAACCACGAGCAGCAGCAGGATCACCGCGACCAGTTCGATTCGGCGCGCCGGCGTCGTTCCGATCAGCCAAGCGAGCGGCACTGACAACAGCAGGGCGGCCAGTTCCTCGCGGATCGCCTGCTCGGAGCGGATGGCGAACGTCAACCCATTCCAGGAATTGACGGTCGCCCGCCAGGCCCGCAGCACCTCACATCCCTGCAGCGGCCGGCATCGGTTGAGCCTTGGTGGCCCGTTCCTGCTTCAGGAGCTCGGCGATCAGGAACGCCATGTCGATCGACTGCTCCGCATTGAGACGCGGATCGCAGACCGTGTGATAGCGATCGTTCAGGTGCTCGTCGGTGATGGCGCGGGCGCCGCCGATGCATTCCGTCACGTCCTGCCCGGTCATCTCCAGATGAACGCCGCCGGCGTAAGTGCCCTCCGCCGCGTGCACGTGAAAGAAGCTCTTCACCTCGGACAGGATGCGGTCGAAGGGCCGCGTCTTGTAGCCGGTGGTCGAGGTGATGGTATTGCCGTGCATCGGATCGCACGACCACACCACCACGCGTCCTTCCCGCTTCACCGCGCGCACCAGCGCCGGAAGACCGTCCGCAACCTTGTCGGCACCGAAACGGGTGATCAGCGTCAGCCGTCCGGGTTCGTTGTCCGGATTGAGCACGTCGATCAGCTTCAGCAGCTCGTCCGGTTTCAGCGACGGGCCGCATTTGAGCCCGATCGGGTTCCTGATGCCGCGGAAGTATTCGACATGGGCATGATCGAGCTGTCGCGTGCGGTCGCCGATCCACAGCATATGGCCGGAGGTGGCATACCAGTCGCCGGTCGTGGAATCGACGCGCGTGAACGCCTGCTCATAGCCCAGCAGCAGCGCCTCATGGCTGGTGTAGATGTCGGTCGAGCGCAGCTCCGGATGGCTCTCCAGATCGAGCCCGCAGGCACGCATGAAGTTGAGCGCCTCCGAGATGCGGTCCGCCAGCTCCTTGTAGCGCCGCGACTGCTGCGAATCCTTCAGGAAGCCGAGCATCCATTCATGGACGCTGGCGAGGTTCGCATAGCCGCCGGTCGCGAAAGCGCGCAGCAGGTTGAGCGTCGCCGCCGACTGCCGGTAGGCCATCATCTGGCGGCGCGGATCCGGGGTGCGCGCTTCGGGGGTGAAGGCGATGTCATTGACGATGTCGCCGCGATAGCTCGGCAGCTCAACGCCGTTGACCTTCTCGGTCGGCGATGACCGCGGCTTGGCGAACTGCCCGGCGATCCGCCCGATCTTCACCACCGGCAGCGCGCCGGCATAAGTGAGCACCACCGCCATCTGCAGCAGCACGCGGAAGAAATCGCGGATATTGTTGGCGCCGTGCTCGGCGAAGCTCTCGGCGCAGTCGCCGCCCTGCAGCAGGAATGCCTCGCCCTTTGCGACCCGGGCCAAGGCTTTCTTCAGATTGCGCGCCTCGCCCGCAAAAACCAGCGGGGGAAATGTCGCGAGCTGCGCCTCGACATCGGCCAGGGCCTTGGCATCGGGATAGGCCGGCATCTGCACCACCGGCTTGCTGCGCCAACTGTCGGGTGTCCATCGCTCGGACATGTCTTTAGCTCCTCGGAAAGGGCCGCTGCAGTGCAAGGCAGCGGACCGGCGGGTTATACACAGGCAAGAGCCATCCCGCCAGTTGGAAAACAGCCTTGCGATCCAACACCTTGCGGCAGTGACAAAATTCGCATTTTCTGGAGACGACCGGCGCTTCCGAGGTCATTGCCGATTCCAGGCGGTGACGCCGCCATCGGGCCAGCCGCGCTCGCTTACCGGTTCGGCCCGATCGCGGCAGGACTTGCCGGCAGAAACTGAGATGTGCGGAGCCATGGTTCTGACATTCCCGCTACCTGCGCGCGGCCGCAAGGAGACGACGGCAAAGGCCGCCCCGGTCGATGACGTGTTTTCCGACGACATCACCATCCTGGCGACCGACCGCTACAAGCTCGCCGCGACGCTGTATCTGCCGCGGGCGCCGAAACGCCATGCCGTGCTGATCAATTCGGCGACGGCGGTTCCGCGCAGCTATTACCGCGGCTTTGCCAGCTATCTGGCGCGGCAGGGCTGCGCCGTCCTGACCTATGACTATCGCGGCATCGGCGGCTCGCGGCCAGCTCCGAAGGCAAATGCTCCGCGCCCGCCGTCGCTGCGCGGCTTCGATGCCTCGATGGCTGACTGGGCCGGCAAGGACGTCACCGCCGCCGTGAGCTGGATGCGGGAGCGCTACGGCAGCCTGCCGCTGCTCTATGTCGGCCATTCGTTCGGCGGGCAGGCGCTCGGCCTGCTGCCCAACAATACCGAGGTGACGCGCGCCCTGCTGGTGTCGGCCCAGGCCGCCTACTGGAAGCTGATGCCGTCACCCGAACGCTACCGCGTCTATCTGATGATGAACGTGCTCGGCCAGCCGGCCGCCCGCCTGTTCGGCTACCTGCCGGGCCGCGTGATGCTCGGCCAGGACCTGCCGAAGGGCGTCTTTCTGCAGTGGACCCGGTGGGTGATGAACGAGCGCTACCTGCTCGGCGATCCCACCCTCGCGGCGCTGGCCAATTTCGCCAATTATCGCGGCCCGCTGCGGGCACTTTGCTTCACCGACGACAGCTGGGCGCCGAAGCCGGCGGTCGAGCTGCTGTGCTCGGGCTTCACCGCCACCGCCCCGGACATTATGGAAATCTCCCCCGCGGATGCCGGCGTGGGCCGGATCGGTCACATGGGCTTCTTCCGCAGCGAGCATCGCAATACGCTGTGGCGTGCTGCCGCCGACTGGCTCGGCGTGATCGACTAGCGCCGTCGCCCTTCGAGGCCCGCACGTGCGCGCACCTCAAAGGTAACAGCACCGAGTTATCAGGTTTACGCCCTACTCTGCGGCCTCGCGGCTGTAGCGCGCGGTCGGCGTCCGCATCGTCACCAGTTCTTCGGCGGAGGTCGGATGCAGCGCCATGGTGGCGTCGAAGTCGGCCTTGGTGGCCTTCATCTTCACGGCAATTCCAAGCACCTGCACCAGCTCGGCGGCTTCGGGGCCGACGATGTGGCAGCCGAGCACGCGATCGCTGGTGCCGTCCACGACCAGCTTCATCAGATAGCGGGTGTCGCGGCCCGACAGCGTCGCCTTCATCGGCCGGAACGTGGTCTTGTAGATATCCACCCGCGGATAGCTGGCGCGGGCTTCTGCCTCGGTCAGGCCAACGACGCCGACCTGGGGCTGGGAGAACACCGCGGTCGGGATGTCGCTATGGTCCACCTTGACGGGCCGCTTGCCGAACACGGTGTCGGCAAAGGCGTGCCCTTCGCGGATCGCCACCGGCGTCAAGTTGATGCGATGGGTGACATCGCCGACGGCGTAGATGTGGGGCACCGAGGTCCGCGAGAATCCGTCCACCATGATGCCGCCGTTGCTGGGATTGATGGCGACCCCGGCCTTTTCGAGACCGAGATTGGCGACGTTGGGGTGGCGGCCGATCGCGAACATCACCTGGTCCGAGGCAATGCTGGCACCATTGGACAGGTGCGACGTGAACTCGCTGCCATGCCGCTCGACCCGCTCCACCGTGCATCCGGTGAGGATGGAGATGCCGTCTTTCTCCATCTCGCCGCGGACATGGGCCCGCACGTCCTCGTCAAAGCCCCGCAGGATGTTGTCGCCCCGATAAATTACTGTCACATCTGCGCCCAACCCAGCGAAAATGCAGGCGAATTCCAGCGCGATATAGCCACCGCCCTGAACCAGGATCCGCTTCGGCATCGCCGGCAGATGGAACACCTCGTTGGACGAGATCACGTGCTCGATGCCGGGAATGGGGCGGCCATGATTGGGCGCGCCACCGGTAGCGATCAGGATATGCCGGGCGCGAACCGTCCGGCCGTCATCGAGCAGCAAGGTGTGCGGGTCCGCGAACACGGCCCGCGACTTCACGATCTGCACACCGGCCTTCTCAAGATTGGACGTGTAGATCGCCTCGAGCCGGGCGATTTCCTTGTCCTTGTTGGCGATCAGCGACGGCCAGTCGAAGGTCGCCGACGGGATGCTCCACCCATAGCCCGCAGCGTCCTCGATCTCGTGGCGGACATGCGAGGCATAGGCCAGCAGCTTCTTCGGCACGCAGCCGCGGATCACGCAGGTCCCGCCCATCCGGTATTCCTCGGCGACCATGACACTGGCGCCGTAGCCGGCCGCGATGCGGGCTGCCCGTACTCCCCCGGAGCCGCCTCCGATCACGAAAAGATCGACGTCGAATTCTGCCATTGTCCTGTCCGCCATGGACGATCCGCCCGCAGGCGACCGGCACGGTGGATCCGCACTACTGCGGACCGCGCCAGCCGACTGCCGGGCCATACGTCCATTCTACATCACCGGCTTGCCGCGCTTCTTCATTTCCACGCGAAACTGCTCTTCGGTTTCCTGGGCGAAGGCCCGCGCCCAGCCGCTCATATAACTCATGCTGTCGGCGATGGCCTTGGGCTCCTCGACCAGCAGCTTCTGGCCGAGCGGCGACTTGTAGAAGGTCACGAGATCCTTCAGCTCCTGCTCGGTGAAAATATTGCCGTAGATCTTGGCCATCTGCTCGCCGATCTCGGCCTCGCGGCCGGCCAGGTTCTTGGCCACGACGAGCGCCACCTCATTGAGGTCCTTCTGGTAATTCAGATTGTTGCGGAGCAGTTCGTCCTTGGTGCGCTGAACGATGTTCGGCACCGCGCTGGCATACATGCCGTCGGCCTTTTTCATTGCCAGCAGTTCCTTGGCCGCGGCCAGGGCCCCCGGCGACACCGGTTTGAGCTGGGTCTGCGTCTCGGCCGGGGCCGCCGCCTGTGCCATGGCGGCGCTGCCGGACAGCATCACTCCCGCGGCCAGACTGCCGGCGACGAGAGCAGAGGCAAGATACTTCATGTCGACTCCTTCATTGCGGAATTAACCCGCTGTTCTACAAGACGAATACCTTCTGGCCCAGCCAGGATCGCGGCCGTCGCGAGACCGATGAACAGGCCGTGTTCGACCACGCCGGGGATGGCAGCGAGCGCGTCAGCCAAACTGCGAGGATCCGGGATTGCGCCGAGATGCGCATCCAAAATCCAGTGACCGCCATCGGTGACAAAAGCATGGCCCTGCTTGTGCCTGCGCAGTTGCAGTTCGCCGCCGGTGCCACATGCCGCAAAGGCACGGGCAAGGCTGCGGCGAGTCGCGGCCAGCCCGAACGGAATGACCTCCACCGGCAGCGGGAAACGGCCGAGGGTCTGCACCCATTTGGTATCGTCGGCGATCACGATCATGCGGTCGGAGGCGGCCGCCACGATCTTCTCCCGCAGCAGCGCGCCCCCGCCGCCCTTGATCAGGTTGAGCGACGGGTCGATCTCGTCAGCGCCGTCGACGGTCAGGTCGAGATGATCCAGCTCATCGAGCGTGGTCAACGGAACGCCGCAACGCTCGGCATCGGCGCGCGTAGCTTCGGAGGTCGGCACCCCCACCACGCGCAGCCCGGCCTTCACCCGCTCTCCCAGCAATTCGACGAAATGCCTGGCCGTCGAGCCGGTCCCGAGCCCGAGCTTCATGCCATCGCGCACCTGTTCGAGCGCCCGCGCTGCGGCCTGCCGTTTCCGGGCATCCAGATCCATCAGTTTCACCATTCCGAAAGCACGCGGCCGCAGAAGGATGGACCGCGCATCAGTGCCGCCCTATCTAGCCCCGGTCCGCGGTCCTGAACAGGCCAAATCCCGGCTCAGCCACGCTACCGCTTGGCCGCCTCCCGCGTGCCTTCGGGGCGCGGCGCGGTCTCCGCCCCTTGCCAGCCCTGACTGCGGCGGCTAGCGATCGATCATGACCAATTCCCTTCTGATCGCCTTCGACCTCGACGGCACCCTCGTCGATACCGCGCCCGACCTCATCGGTGCCCTCAACCACATTCTGAAACGCGAGCGCCTCCCGCCCTTACCCCTTGAATCTGCACGGAACCTTATCGGCTCCGGCGCCCGGCGCCTGATCGAGCGGGGCTTCGAGGCCGAAGGTCGGCAGCTCACGCAGGAACAGGCCTCGCGACTCACCGCCGACTTCATCGCGTATTATGCGGATCATATTGCCGAGCTCTCCCGGCCGTTCGACGGGCTGGAGAAGGCGCTCGACGAACTCGCGGCGCGCGGCTGCCGCTTCGCCGTCTGCACCAACAAGCTGGAGTGGCTGTCACGCCGGCTGCTCGACCAGCTCGGACTGACGGAGCGGTTTGCCGCGATCTGCGGCGCCGACACCTTCGGCGCCTCCAAGCCTGATCCCGTCATCCTGCGCCAGACCATCGCTTCCGCTGGCGGCCACGTCTCTTCGACAGTGATGGTCGGCGACGCCGGGACCGATGTCGGCGTGGCCCGGCGCACCGGCGTACCCGTCATCGGCGTGTCGTTCGGCTACACCGAAACGCCCATCGCCGAGCTCAAGCCGGATCGCCTGATTGACCATATGCGCGATCTCCCCGCCGCGGTGGAAAGCCTCGGCAAACTTCATTCTTAACTTTATTATTTACTCCTAAATATCTGATATGAAGTACATAATTCAAACATTCAAGCAATCCGGAATGGCTTGTTGCGCGACCGCCGCCGCCCTCGTATTCTGCCGCGCCGGGGGATGTCGCGGATCATCGCGAAACAACGGGTGGACAATGCGCAGTGTGATGTTGATCGCGGCCGCGGGCCTGAGCTTGGCGGGGTGCTCTTCCTTTTCGACCGACGCCTTCAAATCGACGCCAAAAACCACGCCGCTCCAGGTCGATTCCATCCCTCCGGGCGCCGACGCGACCAGCTCGATCGGCCCGAGCTGCAAGACTCCGTGCACCCTCGCCGTTCCCGAGGATGCAACCAATTTCAACGTGACCTTCACGCTGCCGAACTATCAGCCGGCGACCGTGCCGGTGCAGGTCACGCGGCAGCCGGGCGACTACATCACGTCGTCCCCCTCGGTCACCTTCGATCCCAATCCGGTGGTTGGCGAATTGCAGGCTGAGCCACGGGCGAGGTCGAAGCGCCGCGCGGTACGCAAGCGCCCCAGCGCAGCCGCTCACCCCGCCCCGGCTGCGGCTCCCGCCGCCGCTCCGGCGGAGGACTCCGTGTTCCCCAACCCCAGCCAGCCCGCCCGATAAGCTGCGGCACGATCCGTTGCCACCGGCCGGCGGCGCAATGGGCCCGCCGGAACGGATTGTATCTGCGGGCGATCACCCCTACATTTAGAACGAGACAAAAGGAGCGGCCGCGGCCGCCCGCAGGAAAGCGGGGAACCGTGCCTGAGCCGAGCGCTGCGTGATGTCCGCCTTTTCGAGCAATTCACCGGATGCCATGACCGATCCGTTCGGTCGGACCATCACCTATCTGCGGGTGTCGGTGACGGACCGCTGCGACTTTCGCTGCTTCTATTGCATGTCCGAGGACATGACGTTTCTCCCCAAGGCCGACCTCCTCACCCTCGAGGAACTGGACCGGCTGTGCTCGGTTTTCATCCGGAAGGGCGTGCGCAAGCTGCGCCTGACCGGCGGCGAACCGCTGGTCCGACGCAACGTGATGTCCCTGATCCGCTCGCTGTCGCGGCATCTCGACAGTGGGGCGCTCGATGAACTGACCCTCACCACCAACGCCTCGCAATTGGCCCGCTACGCCGCGGAGCTGCGTGACTGTGGCGTGCGCCGCGTCAACGTCTCTCTCGACACCCTCGATCCGGTGAAGTTCAAGGCCATCACCCGCTGGGGCGATATCGGCAAGGTGATGGCGGGCATCGAGGCCGCGCGGGCTGCGGGTCTTGCCGTCAAGATCAACGCGGTGGCACTGAAGAACGTCAATGACGAGGAAATCCCGTCACTGATGGAATGGGCGCATGGCAACGGCATGGCCCTGACCCTGATCGAGGTGATGCCGATGGGCGATATCGGCACCGGCCGGATCGACCAGTACCTGCCGCTGTCGCTGCTGCGGACCCGGCTCGAAGCGCGCTACACTTTGACGGACTTGAGCGAGAGCACCGGCGGCCCGGCCCGCTATGCGCGGGTCAGCGAGACCGGCGGCAAGCTGGGCTTCATCACCCCGATGACCCACAATTTCTGCGAATCGTGCAACCGGGTGCGGATCACCTGCACCGGCACCCTTCATACCTGTCTTGGCCACGAGGATGCGTCCGACCTCCGCAAGCCGCTGCGGGCCTCCCCGTCCGACGACCTGCTCAGCCAGAGCATCGACCGCGCCATCGGGCTCAAGCCCAAGGGGCACGACTTCGTCATCGACCGCCGGCACAATCGGCCGAGCGTCAGCCGCCATATGAGCGTCACCGGCGGCTAGGACGTCTCCGGGACGCTTGTGCGACGCCACCGCCCCTCCCCTCAAACTTCCAATTGACGAGGGCGGATCGCGCTGAAATGGTGCGGTCCGCCTCACGTCGCCTGGACCAAAGGAGCGGCCGACGCCAAGACACGACAAGACGGCCGAAGTTGAAATCGGGGAGACCTTCCGTGCAATCGCTCCTGAAACTCAGTCAAGGGATCGACGAGCTCAATTCATGGATCGGAAAGCGCGTGGCCTGGCTGATCGTGGCCGCCGTGCTGATTTCGAGCGTCAATGCGTCGGTCCGCAAGCTGTTCGACGAATCGTCCAATGCCTGGCTCGAACTGCAATGGGTGCTGTTCGGCATCGTCTTCCTGTTGTGCGCGCCGTGGACGCTGCTCAGCAACGAGCACATCCGCATCGACATCATCAACAGCTTCTGGCCGAAGAAGGTGCGCGACACCATCGACATCATCGGCCACGCCTTCTTCCTGATCCCGCTGGCGGTCGTCATGATCCTCACCGGCGTGCCGTTCTTCCTGCGCTCGTGGGAAATCGACGAGCAATCGGCCAACGCCGGCGGGCTGCCGCAATGGCCGGCGAAGGCGCTCATCATGATCGGCTTCGCGCTTTTGCTGATTCAAGGCATTTCTGAACTCATCAAGCGCATTGCCGTGATGCGGGGCCTGATCCCCGACCCCTGGGAGGCCCAGCCGTCGAGCCTGGAGGCCGAAGTCGAGCATCTGGTGGACGCCATCAAGAAAGATTGAGGGGCCGCGCGCGGCTCGGGGGATTTCATGATTGCTTTTCTGATCGAGAACATGGCGCCCATCATGTTCGTGGCGCTGGTGGTGTTCCTGCTGCTGGGCTACCCGGTGGCGTTTTCGCTTGGCGCCGTCGGCCTGCTGTTCGCCTTCATCGGCATCGAGCTGGGCCAGTTCCACCCCAGCTTCCTGCAAGCGCTGCCGGAACGCGTCTACGGGGTGATGAACAACGACACGTTGCTGGCGATTCCGTTCTTCACCTTCATGGGACTGGTGCTGGAGCGATCCGGCATGGCCGAGGATCTGCTCGACACCGTCGGCCAACTGTTCGGCACCATTCGCGGCGGCCTCGCCTATGCCGTGATCTTCGTCGGCGCGCTGCTGGCGGCGACCACCGGCGTCGTCGCCGCCTCGGTGATCTCGATGGGGCTGATCTCGCTGCCGATCATGCTGCGCTACGGCTACGACCGGCGCGTCGCCAGCGGCGTGATCGCCGCCTCCGGCACGCTGGCGCAGATCATCCCGCCGTCGCTGGTGCTGATCGTGATGGCCGACCAGCTCGGCCGCTCGGTCGGCGATATGTACGAGGGCGCGTTCATTCCCGGCCTGGTGCTGACCGGCCTCTACGCGTCCTACATCCTGCTCGTTTCGCTGCTGTTTCCAAAATTCACGCCGGGCCTGCCGTCCGAGGCCATCGGCTTCCGCGAGGACAACGGCAGCCGCGGCCTGCTCTCGCTTGGCATCCTCGCCGCCACCAGCGTCGTGTTCGCCTGGTTCATGATGCGGCATTCGGAAACCAAGGGCGCCGACTTCGTCGTCATCAGCATGATGTACGGCATTCTGTTCGCGTTCGCGGTGGCGGTGCTGAACTGGGTGCTTCACCGCCTCACCGGCTTCCGCTTCCTGTCGCGGATCGCGCAGCAGACCACCTTCGTGATGGTGCCGCCGCTGTTCCTGATCTTCCTGGTGCTCGGCACCATCTTCATCGGCGTCGCGACGCCGACCGAGGGCGGCGCGATGGGCGCCACCGGCGCGCTCTTGCTCGGCGCCGCCAAGAAGCGCCTGAGCTGGGACCTGATCCGTCAGGCGACCTACTCGACCGCGAAGCTGTCGGCCTTCGTCATCTTCATCCTGGTCGGCGCGCGGGTGTTCTCGCTGACGTTCTACGGCGTCAACGGCCACGTCTGGGTCGAGCACCTCCTGACCTCGCTGCCGGGCGGACAGTTCGGCTTCCTGCTGTTCGTCAACATCCTCGTCTTCATCCTGGCGTTCTTTCTCGACTTCTTCGAGCTTGCCTTCATCATCATCCCGCTGCTCGGCCCGGCTGCGGAGAAGCTCGGCATCGACCTGATCTGGTTCGGCGTCATCCTCGGCGTCAACATGCAGACCTCGTTCATGCACCCGCCGTTCGGCTTCGCGCTGTTCTACCTGCGCTCGGTCGCGCCGAAGGAAAGCTACGTCGATCGCGTGACCCACAAGCGGATGGAGCCTGTCACCACCGGGCAGATCTATTGGGGCGCGGTCCCCTTCGTCCTGATCCAGTTGGTGATGGTGCTGCTGGTGATCCTGTTCCCCTCGATGGTGATGCACTACAAGGGCGCGGTGTCCGACGTCGATCTCAACAAGGTGAAGATCGAGGTGCCGCAGATGGATATGCCGCAGATGGATTTCGGCCCGCCGAAGTTCTGAGGCACACGCCGCCGGCTCAGGTTTCCCGCTCAGCCCGTGGTCATCAGGATCGTCTCGCCGGTCGCCACCAGCTTGCGCGCGCCGGCGTCGTCCTCCGCGAACAGTTCCGCGCGCGTGAAAACCTGCCGCCGGCCGGCGCGCACGACATAGCCATGCGCCACGAAAGCGCGTCCGACCGCGGGGGCGAGGCAAGTCACCGAATAGTGCGACGCCAGCACCATCCCGGCCTGCCTGAAAGCGGCAAAGCCGCAGACCGTATCGATCAGCGCACCCACGAGCCCGGCATGGAGGAAGCCCGAATATTACGCGACGTCCGCTCGCCAGCTCATGCGCAGTTCGACATGCCCCGGTTCGGGGACGACAACCCCGAAGCCCGCCCACGTATTGAAGGGCGCCGATGCGTTGATCGCGGCGACGCGCGCGCGAAACGGGCAAGGGAATTGTCGCGCCTCGCGATCATGGCACTGGAAGGCGCGCTCATCCTGGCGCGGGTCGAGGCGTCGCCGGCGCCGATCCTTCTGACGACCGACGAGATGGCGGCGCTGTTCGAACGCGAATGCGGCGCTTGAGCCCCGCCGGCCCGCAGCCCCCAAGCAACAAAAAACCCGGCCTCGCAAGGCCGGGTTTTCCTGTTCGAGCGTCGATGACCCGATCGCGGCTGCTCAGTTGCGGGTGCGCGAGCGGATCATGAAGCTGTCGTTGGTGTATTCGGCGACCTGCCACCACAGGTACTGATCGCCGCGATAGGCTTGCATCGCATCGATCACCTTCTTGAAGTTGGCGTTCTTGGCCGAAATCTCCGCCCACAGTTCGTTGGTGGCCTTGAGGCAGGCTTCCATGATCTCGGTGGAGAACGGACGCAACTGGGTGCCGGAGGCGACCAGTTGTTTCAGCGCCTTCGGGTTCTGCATGTCGTAGCGCGCCGGCATCCACAGCGTGGTGTTGGCGGCGGCGTTGCGGATCACCGCCTGATAGTGCTTGGGCAGCGAATTCCACTTCTCCTCGTTGCAGAAAGCGTGAACGGTCGGGCCGCCTTCCCACCAGCCGGGATAGTAGTAATACTTGGCGACCTTCTGGAAGCCGAGCTTCTCATCGTCATAGGGACCGACCCACTCGGCGGCGTCGATGGTGCCCTTCTCGAGCGAAGGATAGATGTCGCCGCCGGCGAGCTGCTGCGGCACCACGCCGACCTTCTGCATCACCTGACCGGCGATGCCGGCTATCCGCATCTTGAGGCCCTGAAGATCGGCCACCGTCTTGATCTCCTTGCGGAACCAGCCGCCCATCTGGGTGCCGGTGTTGCCGCAGGGGATCGCGACTACCTTGTACGGCTTGAAGAATTCGTCGGCCAGTTCGTTGCCGCCGCCCTGATAGAGCCAGGAGTTCTGCATCCGGGTGTTGAGGCCGAACGGCACCGACGCGAAGATCGCGAAGGTCGGATCCTTGCCGACGTAATAGTAGGACACGGTGTGGCACATCTCGACGGTGCCGTTGGCGGTGGCGTCGAAGGCTTGCAGGCCGGGAACGATCTCGCCGGCCTGAAACAACTGGATCTGAAACTTGTTGTCGGTCATTTCGGCGACCTGCTTCACGAAATGCTCGCCGCCGCCATAGATGGTATCGAGCGACTTCGGGAAGCTCGAAGTCATGCGCCATTTGATTTCCGGCGAGGACTGCGCGATCGCCGGCGACGCCACGGCGGCAACCGCCGCGCCGGTTGCGGATACCTTGAGAAAGTCACGACGCTTCATTCAGCTTCTCCTTAGCTAGGCGTTTCCTGAATAGGCTGGGTGTCTCCAGCGGCCAATAGTCCGGCGACCGAACGCACACTGCCGGTTTCTGTAACACGGAACCTAAGCACAGAAAACGCGCCCGTTGCACCCGTTGAAGAAATTCAACCAAAGTCGCATCCGGCGCAGAGAAGATCCTCCTCCCGGACGCTGTTACGCCAGGGCAAGTGCGCCCTGCAGCTGATCGCGGATCTGGCTGGCGATGGCGCGGTAGATCGCGGCATGCGGGCCGCCACGCTCGCTTTCGACCACCGGCGTGCCGGCATCGGACGTCGCGCGGATCGCCATATGCAGCGGGACCTCGCCGAGGAAAGGCACGCCAAGCCGCTCCGCCTCGTGGCGCGCGCCGCCATGGCCGAAGATGTCCGACCGCGTGCCGCATTGCGGGCATTGGAAATAGCTCATGTTCTCAACGATCCCGAGCACCGGGACATTCACCTTCCTGAACATGGCAATCCCGCGCCGGGCATCGATCAGCGCCAGGTCCTGGGGCGTCGAGACGATCACGGCACCTTTCAGCGGTACGTTCTGCGCCAGCGTGAGCTGCGCGTCGCCGGTACCGGGAGGCATGTCGACGACGAGAATGTCGAGGCTGCCCCAGACCACGTCGCGGAGCATCTGGGTGATCGCCGACATCACCATCGGGCCACGCCAGATCATCGCCGTGTCCTCCGCGACCAGAAAGCCGATCGACATCACGGACAGCCCGAAGCGGCTGATCGGGATCATCTTCTTCTGGTCATTGACCACCGGCTTGTCGTGGATGTCCATCAGCCGCGGCATCGACGGCCCATAGATATCGGCATCCAGCACACCGACACGAAGGCCAAGGTCGCGCAGGCCAAGCGCGAGATTGAGTGCCGTGGTCGATTTGCCGACGCCACCCTTGCCCGATGCGACGGCGATGATGGCCGCGATGCCCGGAATCGGGGCCTGCCTGGCCATCGGCGAGGCCGAGGCCGCATGCTGCGGCGGCCGGTGAGCGGAGACGTTCGGGATGCCGCTGCCGGTCCCCGAGACGCGGCGATAGGGCGGCGCGCTGGCCGTCACTCTGCTCTCCGCCTTGCGCTCGGCCGTCAGCACCACCATAGCGGATTCGACGCCCTCGACCGCGCGCACCGCCGCTTCCGCCCGGGCACGGACCTCGTTCCAGGCATTGACCTGCGTGGCATCGACATTGATGGAGAAATAGACCTTGCGACCGGCCGTGGTGATTTCCGACAGCACGCCGGCCTCCGTCAGCGGGGTCCCCTCCGGCGTCGTCACGCTGGCCAGGACCTCGCGAATTTGCCGTTCGGTCACGCTCACTTGCACCTCTTTGATCTGCGCCGACGGGCTGACGGCCTGCAATTTTGCGGCTGCCCGCGATGGGCCGCCGGCCGCTACATCCACCCATCTATAGAGCAACAGGTTCGGGCCGGCGCAATGGCGAAATCTCGTCGCGGATGGCGACTGTCGCCGCACTGCACACCTCGCTGTGAGACTGCCCGAGAGACACGCCAGTCCCCTGCTAACGCGGCGGCGGCCCAAGCGTTGCCCTTCGAGCATCAGGCTCTATGCTACGAGATTGGGTGAGGTCCGGACCGCGTCCCCGCCGCGCCCTTCCCTTCAGAACAGTTCGGCACCCGACAGCAATGCCGACGAGAACCCAAGGTAGAACAGATGGCTAAAGTCGCTTTCATCGGACTCGGCGTGATGGGCTTCCCCATGGCGGGGCACCTCGTGAAAAAAGGGCAGCACGACGTCACGGTCTACAATCGGACCGCAGAGAAAGCGCAGAACTGGGCCAAGACCTATGGCGGGCGCACCGCCGCGACGCCGCGCGCCGCAGCCGAGGGGCAGGATTTCGTGATGGCCTGCGTCGGCAATGACGACGATCTCCGGGCGGTCACGACCGGGCCCGATGGCGCTTTCCACGGCATGAAGGCGGGCGCCATCTTCGTCGACCACACCACGGCGTCCGCCGCGGTGGCCCGGGAGCTTGACAAGGTTGCCAACGGCGCAGGCTTCCACTTCATCGATGCCCCGGTTTCCGGCGGGCAGGCCGGCGCCGAGAATGGCGTGCTGACGGTGATGTGCGGCGGCAGCGAGCAGGCGTATCGGCGCGCCGAGCCGGTGATCGCCGCCTATGGCCGCATGTGCAAGCTGCTCGGGCCGGCCGGCGCCGGACAGCTGACCAAGATGGTCAACCAGATTTGCATCGCAGGCCTGGTCGAAGGGCTTTCGGAAGGCATCCACTTTGCCAAGAAGGCCGGCCTGGACGTCAGCAGCGTGATCGAGGTGATCTCCAAGGGCGCGGCGCAGTCCTGGCAGATGGAGAACCGCTACAAGACCATGAACGAGGGCAAGTATGATTTCGGCTTTGCGGTGGAATGGATGCGCAAGGACCTGTCGATCTGCCTCGCCGAGGCACGCCGCAACGGTGCCAGCCTGCCGGTAACCGCCCTGGTGGACGCCTTCTATTCCGAGGTCGAAAAGATGGGCGGACGGCGCTGGGATACGTCGAGCCTGCTGGCCCGCTTGGAGCGCTGACCCGGCCTCGGGCCGACGTCGCGGGCGGGCGGCCGCAGCCCGCCTTTAACGATCCATTAACGAGAATATCGCCTGCCTTAAGGCTGCTCTTAAGAATTTGGTGGCATAGATTAAAAAGAAGAAAAGACACGCGCTGTCGCGCGCAGGACCCGTGTTGCGTAATGGATATGCCCGCCGATCAGCCAGAGGTTGTGCTGCTCCCGGCCGATGTGCCGGCTGCATCGCCTCCGCGTGATCGTCGCACGGCCGCGCAGCGGGTCCGCGAGGCGCGCGACCGGCTGACCTCGACCAGCGGCACCCGCCCGGCCTTCGATCGCGAATTGCTCCGGCAATATGCCCAGACCCGCGTATCGGCCTCCTATGTGGTGATGCTGCTGGTTGTCGTGGCGGGCGTCTTGTTCGGCATCTCGGTGGGTCCCCTCGCCGCAGCCGCCTGGACGGTCGGCGTGCTGTGTGTTCATGGCATCATCATCCACACCTGCAACAGGTATCTGAGCGAACAGAGCTCTCCGACCGCGACGCGACGCTGGCGCGTGCGCTTCATCGTGCTCGACCTGGTCTACGGCCTGTGCTGGACCGTGATCCTGACCTATCCCTCCGGTTACGATCTCGTCTCCGACACCTTCATGATGTTCCTGATGCTGTTGATCGTCGCGGTCTCCAGCATGCTGGCATCAAGCCTGCCGATTGCCGCCTTCGCGGCCACGGCACCGGTGACGGCGGCGATCGCCCTCAATTTCGCGATGCGCGGGACGCTCGATACCTATTTATTGGCGCTGCTCGCGGTGGCCGCCGAGGGCTATTTCTCCCTGCTGGCGTACCGGCTGCATTCCACCACGCTGGCGACGCTCGAAGCCCGCGCCGAAAAGGACGCGCTGATCGGCGAGCTGGAACAGGCCAAGGCGATCTCCGACGAGGCACGGCACCGTGCCGAGTCCGCCAACGTCGCCAAGTCGCGCTTCCTCGCCCAGATGAGCCACGAGTTGCGCACGCCGCTCAACGCCATCCTCGGTTTCTCCGAAGTGATGAAGAGCGAAATCTTCGGGCCGCATGCGGTGCCGGCCTACAAGGACTATTCTGCCGACATTCACAATTCCGGCGTGCACCTGCTCAATCTGATCAATGAAATTCTGGATCTGTCGCGGATCGAGGCCGGCCGCTACGAGCTCAACGAGGAAGCGGTCTCGCTCGAGCATATCGTCGCCGACTGCCATCACCTGCTGAAGCTGCGTGCCTCAAATCGCGGCATCACCATCCACGAGGTTTTCGAGCGCGGCATGCCGCGGCTATGGGCCGACGAGCGCGCCATCCGCCAGGTGGTGCTCAACCTGCTTTCCAACGCCATCAAGTTCACCCCGCAGGGCGGCGAGATCTGGCTCAAGGTCGGCTGGACCGCCTCGGGCGGGCAGTATCTCAGCGTCAAGGACACCGGCTCCGGCATTGCCGAAGATGAAATCCCGGTGGTGCTGGCCTCGTTCGGCCAGGGCTCGAACTCCATCAAGTCCGCGGAACAGGGCGCGGGCCTCGGCCTGCCGATCGCCAAGAGCCTGATCGACATGCATGGCGGTACCTTCACGCTGAAATCAAAGCTGCGGATCGGCACCGAGGTGATCATCACCCTGCCGCCGGAGCGTGTGATGTCGGCGCTGGCGCCGATGGCCGAGGATGCGCCGCCGCTGCAGCCCGATCGTCATGGCCACGAGGCGCCGCCGGAGACCGCGCGCCGCCGCCGACGCACGATCATGAATGCTGGAACGGGACTGTAGCGCGACGTGACGCGTACGATCAGGCAGGCCTTGATGTCAGGCGAAACAGGTTTGACAGTCCCTCCCCCGCAGCGGCAAGGTCGCGATGGCGACCCGACCGTTCCGCGTTCAGACCGCACGTTGAACGCGTTTCGCCGACTGCGGCCCGCCATCTGCGGCGACGCCATCAACCTGACCGGACGGATCATCGGCCATGACGACAGAGACGCCGTGCATTGCGGTCTGCATGATCGATCCCAAAAGCAAGCTGTGCCTCGGCTGTGGCCGCACCCTGCCCGAAATCGCACGCTGGCATCGCCTCGACTCGCCCACGCGGCTCGCCATCATGGCCGAACTTCCAGGCCGCATGGCTGCGGCCGGCCTCACGCCTCCGGGACAGCCGCAGCGTGCAGCGGCCGGTCAGGAGTCCGCCTGACCGCGGGTCAGCCATGATCCGCGTCCTGCTCGTCCTGTTTCTGGCAACGACTGGCGCAGCGCTGGTCTATGGCGGCGATCCCGGCAAACTGACACGCGCCGGCAACACCGTCACCGCCTTGATCCAGCAGCAGATCCCGGCTGTTCCCGTACCAAGAACCCAGCAGATCGCGCGCACCGGCGGTGAGTTCAGGCTGAACGCCAGGATCAACGGCGTGACCCTGCCGATGGTGATCGACACCGGTGCGACCTCCGTGGTGCTCACCTACGAGGCCGCCAAGGCCGCCGGCCTGCCGCTGGAACTGCTCGACTACAACGTGCCGGTCGAAACCGTCGGCGGCAGCACCAGGGCAGCGCGGCTGACGCTGGACAGCCTCGCCGTCGGCAATGTGGTGGAGCATGCGATCCCGGCGCTGGTGGTGCCGCGCGGCCAGATGAAGACCAGCCTGCTCGGCATGAGCTTTCTCGACCGGCTCGAGAGCTGGGAAGTGCGCGCCGACCATTTGATGCTGCGCGGCTACCCGTAATTCACGAGCGTCGGAGCGGCTATGCCGCCGGCATCATCGCCGGCGCGCGGACCAGCGCGATGGCCTCGCGCAGCACCTCGACGCCCGCCTCCGGTTTCACACCCCGCTGCGCCAGATGCCTGCGGAACGCGCGTGCCCCCGGCACGCCATGGAATGCACCCACCAGGTGCCGGGTGATAGCATGCAGTCGCGTGCCCTGCGCCAACTGCGCCTCGACATAGGGGATCAGGGCTTCGAGCGCGGCGGTCATGTCGGCATGCGGTGCCGGCGCGCCGAACAGATCAGGATCGACCGCCAACAGCCGCCAGGGCTCCTGATAGGCGGCGCGGCCGAGCATCACACCGTCCACGTGGGCAAGGTGACGCCTGGCTTCGTCAAGATTTGCAATCCCGCCATTGATGACGATCGACACCTCCGGAAGTGCCGCCTTGAGACGGTAGACGCGCTCATAGTCGAGCGGGGGAATGTCGCGGTTCTCTTTGGGCGACAGACCGCTCAGCCAGGCCTTGCGCGCATGTACGATCAATGCATCCGCGCCGGCCTCCACCACTGCGCGGGCGACGCGATCCAGCGCCACCTCCGGATCCTGATCATCGATGCCGATGCGGCATTTGACGGTGACCGGCACCGTGACCGCGCGCTTCATCGCCTGCACGCAGTCCGCGACGAGATCGGGCTCCGCCATCAGGCAGGCGCCGAAGCGGCCGTCCTTCACGCGATCCGACGGGCAGCCGACGTTGAGATTGATTTCGTCATAGCCGAAATCCTCGCCGACCCGCGCCGAGATCGCGAGCGCGGCCGGATCCGAGCCGCCCAGCTGCAGCGCGACCGGATGTTCGCAAGCATCGAAGCCGAGCAGCCGCTGCCGATCGCCATGGATCACCGCGCCGGTCGTGACCATTTCGGTATAGAGCCGCGCATGCCGCGTCATCAGCCGATGGAACGCGCGACAGTGCCGGTCGGTCCAGTCCATCATCGGCGCAACGGCGAAGATGGGAGGCTTGAGATACCTCGTTTTTTCTTTTTTATCTATCTGTTGCGCCATCTGACTTATGACCCGTTCATGCTGATTCTGGACCAAAACGGCAGTTTTGGCCCCAGATTTGGTCCCATGGACCAAATATAATCCCCATGGACCAAGCCGGAAAGCTGGACGTGGGAACCCCTCACGGCACGCAAGCGGAAAGACGGCAGCGTCGGTTATCGGGCGCATGTCCGGGTGATGCGGGATGGACAGACGTACCACCGGTCAGGTCCCAGCCACTCCAGGCCTGCATCTTGGCTTCCAGCTCTGCGCCGCGCACGCGGATCTCGCCTTGCTGGATCTGGCTGTACGGTGGCGCGCCAGGACGAATATCAGGGGTCAACACGTTCTGTTGCGTCAGCTGATAGCCGGCAGCGGTGAACAGCATTCGCGATCCGGGCGGCTGATATTTGACCCCTGCTTCGTATTGTTGCCCCGTGGTCGGAACGAAAAGTTTGCCTTCGTAGGTTGCGCCGACCATCGGCTCGAAGGAGGTCGAATAGCTCACATAAGGCGCAATCCCGTTCTCGAACAAATAGGAAAGACCGGCGCGCCCGGTGAAGGCCTGATTCTCCGTCGTGGTCGGGGCGCTGTTCGGCACCATCATGTTGGTGATGCGCCCCCGCGCCCAATCCTCGCGTCCGCCTAACGTCAACAGCCAGTTGCTCAGGCGAATCTGATCTTGCAGGTAAATGCCGAGCTGCTGTTGCTCGATATCATTATCGGTCACCGGCGTGAGGCCCGGAAGGGTCGCCCCATAGACCGGGTTGAAGATGTCGAGAGGAGGTGTCGCACCTGCTGCGCCGTCAAAGCGGTCGCGATCACGCGTCCATTGATAATCGAGGCCAGCAAGAACGGTATGCGAGATCGGGCCCAGATTGAATTTCGCCGTGACGTTGTTATCAGTCGTCGCATTGCGGACATAGTCGCGAAATCGCAACGTGTCGCGGTCCAGCGTCCGCAGATCGGCTCTCAAGCCGTTCGGATAGACGTTACGTGTCGAATACGTCCCGCCCTTTGGCGGCCTGTGTCACCCAGGTCCCGGTTGGTCCATAAGGACCGGGATTGATCAGCGCAGGCGACGGATACAAATAATTGATATCGCTGTGATGATAGCCGAACGCGGCATAAACCGTGGTGGTTTCGGTCAGATCAACTTCTGCACGCGTGGTTGCGAATGTATCGCGCGGTGACCATTTAGCCCACGGCACTTCGTAGTTTGTTCCGGCCTTGGGGGCCGCGGGCATGGATGTCAATGCCAGCACGCCGGTTGGGGCGGCGCCAAGCGTAAAATAGCGCATCGGTGGGTTCAGATCGCTCTGCTGATACCCTATATCGGCCGTCCAGCGCACGCGGTCGTTGCGATAATCGAGCCCCAGCACGGCGTTGCCGAATTCGTTCGTCTGTCGGTCCCAGGCCGTATTGCCGTTCAGATACCCGCCATTGAAGCGGAGGCCCCATTCTTTATTCTCGCCGTAACGCCGGCTGACATCAACGTTGGTGCCGAACTGGGAGTTAGAAACATATAGCGCCGTCAATTGCGTGAGATCGACATCGAGCGCATGTTTGGTCACGATGTTGATGCTTCCGGAGATCGCACCCGATGGCGGCATGCCGTTGAGGAGCGCGTTCGGGCCTTTGAGCACCTCGACACGCTCGACATAGTTCGGGGCTGACGAGTATTGCGGCGCGATGCCGTAAAGGCCGTTCAGCGCAAAGTCGCCAGAGTCATAGTAGAAGCCACGAATATAAAGGCCATCGGTCGCATTGCCTTGTCCGGTGACCACACGAACCGATGGATCGTTCATCAGTACGTCGGCGATTCTGCACGCCTGCTGGTCCTGAATGAGCTTCGACGTGTAGGAGGTCTGGTTGAACGGAGTGTCGATCAGGCTACGATTGCCCAGCATCCCAACCGTACTGCCCGTCCCCACCTGCCCGCCCGCGTAAGCCGGCATCGGCGTCATGGTCGAGTTCGGATTACCTGCGCCCTGTATGTCGATGGTGTCGAGCGGGATCGCGTCGGACGGGAGCGTGCCGCCGGCTGTCGCACGCGGCTGGGTAATCAGGACGTTCCGTGCGTCCTTGAAGGAATAGGTCAGCCCGGAACCTTGAAGGATACGAGCGAGGGCCTGCTCGCGTGTCGCCACGCCCTGAATCCCCGCCGAGGTCTTGCCGCTGGCGATGGACGCCTCATAGGAGAGCTGGGTTCCCGACTGCCTGCCGAAGGCCGCAAGGGCTTGGTTCAGCGGGCCGGCCGAAATGTTGAAATTGGTCTGCGCTTGCGCGAGAGCCTCGCTTCGTATTGCCATACCGCTGCCCACGATGGCCGTTGTCCCCAACAGCACCGCAACCAGCGCCTTGCGGCCGACCGTGCAGAAAACGCTCCTGCAAGACCCGTATCCCATGTCCAGACTCCCCCGTGTCGTCGTTGGAAGCCGGTAATTCGACGCAGCCCCTACCGAGCTTTACGAACGGAGCTGCGGAATTTTCTGTTTTTTGGCGAAATTTTTCAGACAGGCGAGATGAGGGTCATAAAAGGCGCGATCTTGCGCACCCTTGCGCCGAACGGACGAACGACCGCTTCGAGTGCGCCGATCGGGTCGGCAAGGTCGAAAACGCCGCTCACCATGCGGGAGCCGAGAAACGGATCGGCGACCACAACCCTTCCCCGCTGCCAGCGGACAATCTTGGCGACCATTGCCGACACGGTCTCCCGCTCGGCCACGATCATTCCGTCCCGCCACGCCGCAATCTGCGACGCTTCCCGCGTGCGACGGGTGACGCTGTGCGACACCATGTCGAAGGTGATCCAGTCGCCGACGTTCAATCGCTCCCCAAGGCGGGGCGCCCTCGCCTCGACCACACCCCGGACCACAGAGACGGAAACGAACCCCGCATCATTGGACACGTCGAAGGCGGTGCCGAGCGCCGTCGCCGCGAGATGGCCGGACAGGACTGTGAACGGCCGGGCCGCCTCGCTCACCTGATGTGAAACAGCTAAGGTTAAAGACGCCGGCACGCTGTCACCGTCCGTGACCGTCCACCCTGTTTGATTATGGCGTCAAAAATTCTTCTGCAACTGCAATAATTTAGATCGATTCTAGGAAGTTGCTGCAAGCCAGGCCTCGCGCAGTTGAACGAACCGACGAATTCATCAGCTTTTTCGAGGCGGTAGGCCTTTTGCGGCCGCCTGGGAAGAGTTCAGTCAGTCGCGAGTCATCTCATCTTCTGTGGTGCAAGCGTTGCAGCGAAGTCACATCAGAGAGGCGGCCCACCTACAGCCTTGGCAACCGGATCGTCAGAACGGAAGCGCTATCTCGCATTTGATTTCCTTCAGGATCACGTTGGTCCGCACATGGCGGATACCGGGAATCTTGAATATGAAATCATCGAGAAAACGGTTGTAGGCAGCCATGTCGCTGACCACCACGCGAAGGTGATAGTCGGCGTCGCCGGTCGTCGCGAAGCACTCGAGCACTTCGGCGCGCTGCGTCACCCGCGTCACGAATTGTGTGACGAACCGCTCATCATGGCGGTCGAGCGAGACATGCAGGATCGCGGACATTGCAAAGCCGGCGCGCTCGCGGTCGACCATCGCGACATAGCGGGTGATGACGCCCGATTTTTCGAGCGCGTCGACCTTTCTCCAACAGGCAGAGTTGGACATGCCGACCTCGTCCGCCAACTGCTGGTTCGAGAGCCGGCTGTCTCTCTGGAGACGGAGCAGTAAGCGCCGATCCTGGGCATCAAGCATCGACATCTCCCTCAAATCGGATAAATCACCCAAATATAACGGATTATACGGTAGTTTATACCAAATTAGCAATCACATCCGATCACTTTGCACAAACTCACCATACGTTCGGAACGATGATGCGCCACACCCGCATGCTGAGGAGCATGGCAATGGCGCAGGCGATCGCAGTCTCGGACAGTCACCTCGACGATTATTCATTGCTTGATCGCTATGCCCGGTCGCGGGGACGGGTGCTGTTGACGGGAACGCAGGCGATCGTCCGCATCCTGCTCGACCGGCGCGATCGCGATCGTGCAGACGGCCTCAACACCGCGGGCTTCGTTTCGGGCTATCGCGGCTCCCCGCTCGGTGGGGTCGATCTCGAACTGTGGCGAGCAAAAAAATTTCTGGTCGAACGCCGCATCGAATTCCTGCCGGCGGTCAACGAGGACCTTGCGGCAACAGCCGTACTCGGCTCGCAGCAAGTCGAGACCAATCCGAGCCGCGAGGTCGAAGGTGTGTTCGGCCTCTGGTACGGCAAGGGCCCCGGCGTCGACCGGTCCGGCGACGCGCTCAAGCACGGTAATGCCTACGGCTCATCGCAACATGGCGGTGTGCTCGTCGTGGCCGGCGACGATCATGGCTGCGTTTCATCCTCGATGCCGCACCAATCCGATGTCGCGTTCATGGCGTGGTTCATGCCGACGCTCAATCCGTCCAGCGTCGCAGAATATCTGAGCTTCGGTGAGTACGGCTATGCGCTCAGCCGGTTCAGCGGCATGTGGGTTGGTTTCAAGGCGATCTCGGAGACGGTGGAATCTTGCGCCTCGGTCGAACTGACACCACGTCGACGCTTCAACACTCCCGATTTTGCGATGCCTGCCGGCGGCCTGCACTATCGCTGGCCCGATTTGCCCGGCCCCCAGATCGAGCAGCGCCTGGAGCACAAGAAAAACGCCGTACTCGCTTTTGCCGCCGCCAACCCGATCGATCGGCGCATCTACGACATCGACGAGGCCGTCTTCGGCATCGTTACGACCGGCAAAAGCCATTGTGACACCATGGAAGCGCTTCAACTTCTTGGGATGACGGAATCGGAATGCCGCCGCCTCGGCATCGACATCTACAAGGTCGGAATGGTGTGGCCGCTCGCGTATCAAGGCGCGCTGAGGTTCGTGCGGGAGAAGCGCGAAATCCTCGTGATCGAGGAGAAGCGCGGCATTATCGAAAGTCAATTCAAGGAATACTTCTACGACTATCCCGGCCACAAGCCGGAACGCATGGTCGGCAAGAGCGACGAAGATAATCAGCCGCTGGTGCCCTGGATCGGCGAGTTGTCGCCACGCCTGCTCGCTCCGATCATTGCCAAACGACTGGATGCGGTCTTCCCCGGGTTGAATCTGAAGGCGCGCGCCGAGGCGCTACAGCCGCGGCCGACGCGGATCGTCAATGTCCTGGGCGCTGCGCGAACGCCCTATTTCTGCTCGGGTTGCCCCCATAACACCTCGACGAAAGTGCCGGAAGGATCGCAGGCGCTCGCTGGCATCGGTTGTCATTTCATGGCGAGTTGGATGGATCGCAACACCACATCGCTGATCCAGATGGGCGGTGAAGGTGTCAATTGGGTCGCCTCCTCGCTCTTCACCGGCCGGCCGCACGTGTTCCAGAATCTCGGCGAAGGCACCTATTATCACTCCGGCTCGATGGCGATCCGCCAGGCCGTCGCCGCAAAAGCCAACATCACCTACAAGATCCTGTTCAACGACGCCGTGGCGATGACCGGCGGTCAGCCGGTCGATGGCCCCCTCAGCGTATGCGCGATCGCGCATGAGGTGCGTGCCAACGGCGTGAAGCGCATCGCCGTCGTCACCGACGATCCGAAAAAGTTCGATATAAGCGAGTTTCCTGAAGGCGCCACTCTGCATCAGCGTGACCGGCTCGATGCCGTGCAGCGGGAGTTGCGCGACGTGAAGGGTGTCTCGGTTCTGATCTATGAGCAGGAGTGCGCCACCGAGCGGCGCAGACGACGTAAGCGTGGCCAAGTGGCCGATCCGCCGAAATTCGCCTTCATCAATGATCTGGTCTGCGAAGGTTGCGGTGACTGTTCGGTGGAATCCAATTGCCTCAGCGTCGAACCGAAAGAGACTCCGTTCGGGCGCAAACGTCAGATTAATCTCTCCACCTGCAACAAGGACTATTCCTGCGTCAACGGCTTCTGCCCGAGCTTTGTGACCGTCGAGGGTGGAAGGCGGCGCAGGAGGCGGAAATCCGCGGACGAGGCCTTGGCCCGCGCTGAAAACCTGCCCGAGCCGGCTTTCTCAGCGCTCGATCGGCCCTACAATCTGCTGGTGACCGGCGTCGGCGGCACCGGCGTCATTACCCTCGGCGCGCTGGTGACGATGGCCGCCCATCTCGAAGGCAAGGGCGCGACGGTGCTCGATTTCACCGGCTTTGCGCAGAAATTCGGTCCGGTGCTGAGTTTTATCCGGATCGCCGCCAGGCCGGACGACATTCATCAGGTGCGTATCGACCACGCTGCCGCAGACGCGCTGATCGGCTGCGATATCGTCGTCTCCTCCTCATCGAAGGCCTCGACCGTCTATGGCCCGGATATGCGTGCGGTGATCAACACGGCGGAGATGCCGACCGGCGATGTCGTGCACGACCGCGATGCTTCCCTGGCGGTCGTGCAGCGGCTGGAACAGATCGAGCGGCTGGTCGGATCGAACGATCTTTTCAGCCTCGATGCGAACCACGCCGCCGCTGAGCTGTTTGGCGACACTGTGTTCGCCAATATGATGATGCTCGGCGCGGCATGGCAGCGCGGCCTGGTGCCGGTATCGCTGGAATCGTTGATGCGCGCCATCGCGCTCAATGATGTTGCGGTCGACGCCAACAAGCAGGCTTTTGCTTGCGGTCGTCTGGCAGCCGTGGATGGAAACGACTTCGCGGCTGGGTTTCGAACAACTGCCCCCTCCGTCGAGAGCCTGGACGATATCGTCGCCCTGCGCGCAGGCTTCCTCCGTGACTATCAGGATCGGAATTATGCCGATCGCTATGTCCGGCGCGTCAACGAGGTGCGCACGCTGGAGCAGAGCCGCGTGCCCGGCTCCGAACGGGTTGCGACTGCCGTGGCTCGCTCGCTATTCAAGCTCATGGCCTACAAGGACGAATACGAGGTTGCGCGACTGCACACCAGTCGTGCGTTCCGCGAGATGCTGCACGACGAATTCGAGGACGGCTTCACCGTCAACTATCATCTGGCACCGCCATTGGTGCCGAGCCGCCTTGATGCACGGGGCCGCCCCGTGAAACGACAATTTGGTCCGTGGATGACGCCGCTGCTCGGCGTGCTGGCCCGGCTGAAATTCCTCCGCGGTACCACGTTCGATTTGTTCGGTCACACCGGCGAACGCAGAATGGAACGTGACCTGATCGTTTGGTACGAAGCGCTGCTCGATGCATTACTGCCGCGGCTCAATGCCGACAATGACGAAACACTGGCCGAGATCGCCGCGTTGCCAATGCAGATCCGCGGTTTTGGTCCGGTGAAGGAAGCTGCCGCGCTTGCCGCGAAGGCAAAAGCCACGGCCTCGATGGCCGAACTGCCCGCTTAGGTGCTGCGCGGCTTCAGCCGGTCCGCCGCAACGATCGCCAGCATCGAGACCAGCACAGGCAGCGCGATGACCAGGAACAGCGTCGGCCACGGGATTTGAGCCGCGATCAGGACGCCGCCGATCACCGGCGCCACGATCGATGCCGTGCGGCCGATACCCATCGCCCAACCGACGCCAGCCCCGCGTACGGACGGTGGAAACAGGCTCGCGGCGATCGCCGGCATCGCCAGCTGCGCCCCGAATACGCCCATGCCGGCCAGGAACACAAGCGGCAACAGCCCCGCCTCCGTTCCGACGCGCTGGCCGACCAACCAGACCAGGATACACCCACATGCGAGCGCCATGACAACGGGCCAATATGGGCCGGCGCGGCGAACCGCGAGCGAGATCGTCAAAGCGCCGATCACGCCGCCGAGATTGAGGAGCACGCCGCCAAATGCCGCCCGTTCCACCGAAAAACCGGAAGCCGCAAGTAAGGACGGCATCCAGTTCAACAAGAAGAAACTCGACAGGATGACGCTGAAGGCACCGAGCCAGAGGCACAAGACGGCCGCAAGTCGTCCCTCCGCAAACTGCGCTGGCACGGAGCCGAACAAGCTCGCCTTACCTTGCACCGAGGTCACTGCCTTCATCGGCTCCGGCAAGCCGAACCACACCAGCGGAATCAATACCGCTGCCGCAGCGCCCCCTCCGGCGAAGATGGCCTGCCAGCCATAGCTCAGCGTCGCTGCGACGATGCCCCCGCCGATCACCGCCCCCAGCGGAATACCCAGAAACATCCAGGTGACCGCCGCAGTGCGTTGCGACGCCGGCATGCTCTCGGCGGTGAGCGCGATGATCATCGGAATCACTCCGCCAAGGCCGAGACCTGCGAGAAATCGCAGCGCCATCAATACTGACACCGAACTAGCAAGCGAACACAGCAACGTGAACACGACAGCGAGCATAATCGAGACCAGCAGCATGGTGCGCCGGCCGAAACGATCGGCAAGCGGCCCAAAGCCGAGGCCGCCGACCACAGCGCCGATGAAATTGACCGCAAACAGCCGGCCGATCTCGATCGGTGACAGCGCAAACGCTTTGGCCACCAAAGGGGCGATGAAAGCGAGGATCAATGTGTCGAAACCGTCGATCATCGCGGTGAGAAAGCAGATCGCGAGAATGCGCCACTCGACTGCATTGAGACGCGTGCGGGCGATCGTATTTCCGTCCACAGCCTCCGTTGTCATTACGCCACCTCCGCCCGCCGCCGTTGGTCGCGCTGCAAAATCGAATCCAACGCCTGAAGCAGCACCGATTTCGGATCGGCGACCGCCTTGGGCGAGCGGAATGCGACATGGCCGTCAGGCCGCACCAGCACCGCACCGCCCGGTGTGATGCCATAAAGCGTGCAGAAATCCGTGTACTCCGGCACGAGATCGCCATCGGTGGCGACACGATATGCCCCAATGGCTGGTGGTCCGGCCAGTTCGCGCGCGGCCGCACACCACGCCTCGCCTTCGGGGCCGGCTAGCACCACGAACCCGCCGTCCAACAGTTCGACGGTCGAGACGCGATGGCCGCTGGACTTGCTCCTTGCCCAAAGATGCGGCGCTCGCCATCCCGGCTTTGCGTGCGGCACGTACTCGATCACGGGATCGTTGACCGCGGGCACGCGCTCCTCGTCGGGCACGAAGGCGCAGGGACCCAGCGTGCCTTCATAATGAATACCGAGATCGAGCCCGGTCCAATTGCCGTATTGGCGCGAAGCTGCAATCAGCTCGCGCCGCTCAGCAGGGGTCGCCGACTGCCTTAGCGCCGTCATCAGCTTCGCCACATAACCGGCATTGACCTTGCCGAACTCGCAGTTGACAAGCGCGGCCTCCCGGCGCTCGCTATCATAGGTGTCGAGCAGCGCCTCGGGCGCCTCGCCGCGCATCACCGCGCCGAGCTTCCAGGCGAGATTGTGCGCGCTGTGGATACCGGTATTCAGTCCCCAGCCGCCATAGGGCAGCGTACGATGCGCAGCATCACCGGCGAGAATGAGCCTACCCACACGCAAACGTTCTGAAACCGAGGCCGTCAACGTGTAGCGGTAATGCTTATGTAGATCGAGCTCGGGCTTTTCGTCTGGTGCGACACCGATCATGCCGCGCACCCGCGTGATCACCATCTCCGGCGTCCAGTCGTCAGGGTTTTCCGCGTGCGGATTGTATTGGATGTGCGCGGCCCAGGCGGTCTTGCCGTCGAGCGGGTGAAATACGCCCTCGGCACCGGGAGCGAGGGTCCAGATCAGAGCACCTTCGCGGCCTCCGGTGTAGCGGGAAAGATCGGCATGGAAGAAAGCAGCGACGAACGAATTATATGTCTGGTGATACGCCTCACCGATGCCGGCGACGCGACGCATTCGGCTACTGCCGCCATCGGCTGCGATCAGATAGTGTGCCCGCAGTGTCCTCTCCTGACCATCGTTGGCGCGGATCACCACTTCGATGTTGTCGCCGCGGTCGTTGAAGCCCGTCACTTCATAGTGGAATCTGACTTCCGCCAAGGGAAAGCCAATCGCCTTCTCGTACAGCATCGGATCGAGCCGGTCCTGCGCTGCCACGCGATAGTCGCAAGGCGAGAAAGCTGCGACCATGCCGGACGCCATATTGCCGGGCATCACACCGACGATTTCGCCAGCCATGGTTTCGGTATAGACGAACCGTTGCGTCCACAGCGGAGGCAGCGATTCGGACGCCAGACGCGCCCCCAGATCGAGATTGGTGAGAATCTCGACGCTGCGCACATTGATGCCACGGGCGCGCGGCAGCATGTTGATGTGTTCGCGCTTCTCCAGCACGAGGTTACGGATACCCTGTCGCGACAACAGGATCGACATCAACAGGCCTACCGGCCCGGCGCCGGCGATCACCACGGGAACGTCTACATCTGCGGCATTATGAGATGCAACCATGATCAATCTCCGGGCATAGAGGTCAAATGTCGATTTCAGCAATGAACGCACGCAGCGGCTCGGCCCATTTCGCCGCGTCGGTACTTGAGGCGAAATGACCGTGATCGCTGTCGATCTCGAAAAAGCGCGCATCTATACCGGCATCATGCATCGCTTTCATGACCGAGGGCGCAAGCGTTGCGGGAAACAGCCGGTCGCTACGTGACAGCACGTAAAGCAATGGTGCTCGGATCGCCTCCAGGCGATCGCGTATGTCGAAGCCCGCCATGGCGCGGCCGAGAATCAGCAGGGAATTGGCATCGAAAGTCCGCGCCCAGATTGCGGCGAGCCGCGCGATTTCATCCTTGCGTCGCTTTGGGGCAGGACAACGTGGCGCCAACGCCGCGTCGGCGCCAAAGAGCTGCATGCCGGCGATGCGCTTGGCGACGAGATATTCCGCCATGTCGCCGCGGCCGTAATAGTCGCCATGAAAATAATCCGGCACTGCATCCAGTTCGGCCTTCAACGCCGCAACGTCGAGGCCGGACATCGTCGGCGCCGTAATCGCGGCCACCAGCCCCTTCATGAGGTGCGGGAAATCGACGCCCCATTGCAGCACTTGCGCTCCGCCGAACGATGGGCCAATCACCGCGACGATCCGCTCGATACCGAGATGCGCCAGCAGCGCGCGCTGGCCCGCGACAATGTCTGCGACGGAGATGTCCGGAAAGCGCGAGCCATACGGACGGTTGGTGACGGGGTCGAGGCTCGCCGCGTTGGTCGAGCCGTAAGATGAACCGAGGGCATTGGGACAGATCACGAAGTAACGATCGGTATCAATCGCCTTACCCGGACCGATCAGCGCACCCCAGTTGTCGGGATTGTCGCTGTTGTCATCGATCATGTCCGGTCCGCCTGTGTAGCCGTGCGTGACCAGGATCACGTTGCTCCGATCGACGGCCAAGCGACCGCGCGTGCGATAGGCCGTGATCACATGGGGCAGCACCACTCCACAGCGTAAGCGCACGTCGCACTGCTTAAAAAAGTGGTCGCGGCTCACCGTGCGAACTCCCGTCAGGTTTCCTCGGCGCCCCGCCGCGATACCGCGGCGCCGCTTCTTCCGGCCGGGCGTTCTCACGCAAGACTAGGGTCTTTGCATCATTGGTCAAATAGATGATAGATATATCGAATATTGAAATGATCTATGAGGGTCGCATGCCACCCACTGTAGACCATCGCCTGTTGCGATTACTGTGCGCCGTGGTTGAAACCCGCAGTGTTTCGCGTGCCGCCACGGCCCTTGGCATCACACAGCCGACCGCGAGCTACCTGCTCGGCCGTCTGCGGGGGCATCTGCGCGATCCTATGTTCCTCAAATCGCATGGGGCGATGAGGCCGACGGCAAAGACGCTGGCACTCTATGGCGAGATCCGTAAAGGACTCGACATTCTCGACGCCGCTTTCGATCCCTTGAGCTTCGATCCCGCCAGCTCTGATCGGAGGTTTCGGATCGCCTTGATCGACATCGGCGAATTGGTGTTTCTGCCGCCCATCCTGCGCCGGCTGGCGAAAGCAGGGCCCAACATCACCATCGAGTCGGTGCCGGTGGCGCTCGAAAGCATTCCCGCCGCACTCGATCTTGGCGACATCGACTTCTCGATCGGCAACACGCCGGACATCTGTGCCGGTACCGCCCACCGCACCGTGTTCCGCGATCACTATGTCGCCGTCATGCGATCCGGACATCCCAAAATCAGCGCACGCCTGACGCGTCGCCTGTTGGAGAGGCTGGATCGCGTGACAGTTGCCTCACCCTATACCGGCCAGCGCACCATGGAACATGCACTCGCCGAATATGGCATCTGGCGGAAGCCAAAGCTGACGATCGCGAATTACACCAGCGTCGGTGACGTGATTGCACAGACGGATTTCATCGTCATCGCGCCGTCCCGGGTCGGACGCGCCCTTGCCGCAAGCCACGGTCTGAAATCACGCGAACTCCCTGTTCCGGTGCCGGCGTTCAGCGTGCGCATCCACTGGAGCGCGCGCCATCAGGGCACCGCCGCGCACGCATGGATGCGTGAGCTGCTGATAACGACGCTGTCGCGGTTGTAAAAGGCCCTTGACGGCGACCACAATGCAGCTACCGCTAGCTGTAAAGCGGATTACTGAAACGGATAAGCTTTCGTATCGCTTGACAGCGAAAGAGGATATCAGCGCGATTACTTATCAGATCGGCTCAGGGTCAACAGCAAACGTTTATCAGGGACGGGTACTCAGCCAATCAGATAAAGGTGTCTCCTCATCCACTCTTCCTTTGCTGTCGTGAAGCCGGTCTTCGCCCCGCTCGCTCGAACCAATATATATAATCGCGTCAATACCTCCCGCAGAGCGCGATTTCGATCGACCAGGCGAGGACGCATGAAAGAATTCGACGACCTGATCGCGGCCTTCGCCCGCATCGGCGACAGCGGAGATGGCGGCGTTTGCCGGCTGACGGCGACGCCGCTCGACAAGGCCGCGCGCGATCTGTTCGCGAATGAAATCGCTGCACGCAGCCTCGAACTGCGGGTGGACGCGATCGGAAACACGGTCGGGATCGCACGGCTGGCTCCTGCCTCGCCGGACACCGTGATCGTCGGCTCGCATCTGGATACCCAGCCGACGGGCGGACGCTATGATGGCATTTATGGCGTTGTCGCCGGGCTGCTCGCGACCAAAGCGATTCTCGATCGCGCAGTCGCGTCGCCGGGTCAGGCGCGGCGCAATCTCACAGTCGCGAACTGGACCAACGAGGAAGGCGCGCGCTTTCAGCCCAGCCTGACCGGCAGTTCGGTATTCGCCGGCGCCTATCCGCTCGCGCATGCCTATGCGCTCACTGACACCGATGGCATCACGCTCGGCGACGCGCTGGACGCGATCGGCTACAAGGGCGCCACGCCTCTTGAGCTTAATCCCGTGCGCTATGTCGAGCTTCACGTCGAACAGGGCGATCGGCTGGAGCAGGCAGGCGCCGATATCACAGCGGTCTCCGCCGCATGGACCACGCGCAAGCTGTCGATCCTGTTCGAAGGCGAGCCATCACACACCGGTCCGACCCCGATGGCCCGACGCAAGGATGCTCTGCGCGCCGCCGCACGTGCTATCGAGGCGCTTCACCAGGAGATCGAGCGGGCGAATGTGGGCGCTCATGCGTCCGCTGCCAAGCTGACGGTCTATCCCGATTCGCCGAACGTCGTCGCATCGCGCGTCCGCGTCTGGTTCGAGGTGCGGCACGAGACCGAGGAGGTTGCGCTTGAGATCAGTAATCGCTTTCTGGCGCGCATCGAAAAGGAGACGGCGCCGCTCGGCGTCACGGTTTCCATCGTCAACGACGAGCAGCGCGGCACCGCGTGGCTCGACCCGACCGGCATCGACATCGTTCGTCGCACCGCCGAGGATCTCGGCATGAAGGTCATCACCTTGCAGACCATCGCGGGCCATGACGCGCTCGCGATCCAGAAGCGCATTCCTTCGTCGCTGTTCTTCGTGCCGAGCCGCGACGGCATCAGCCACAGCCCACGCGAATACACTTCCCCCGAGGCTCTCGAAAAAGGCTATAAGGTGCTCGCCGAAGTGCTGTGGCGCATGGTCACCGCATAAGCCTAGAGCATTTCATATTTTGACGGAGCACTTGCCACGAAGCGCTGCGCGCTCCCTCTCCCATTGGGAGAGGGTTGGCGTGAGGGGATTCAATCTATCGATAGGTCCGATCCCCTCACCCCTAACCCTCTCCCCCAAGGGTAGAGGGAACTCTTCTGCATCCGGAGTGATTCAGTTCAAACGCAAAATGCTCTAGCGCGACCGCGCCTGATCCCGCACCGGACCATCGATCCAGTTCGACAATTCTGTCCAGCGAATCCCGTCGTTCAGGATGTCCTCCCCAAGATCGAGCCGCCACGCGATATCCCGCCGCGAGCGGTCGCTGTCGAGCGTCGCGAGATCCTGCTCGTAACGCTGTAGCTCGGCCATATCCGGAAAGAATTCTTCGTCGATAAGCCGCTTCCCGTATCGGCGAATGACGGCACGCACATCATGCAGGCTATATTCGGGATGATACTGCACGCCCCAGAACAGGCCGCGGCCGAACCGGATCTCCGCCGCCTGCACTTTGCATAGACTGTTGCAGGCAGTGATCACCGCGCCTTGCGGAAGCCGCGTCACGATATCGCTGTGAATGGCTGGCGCGTCGAAGGCAGGCACACGGCGGCGATGCATCGGATGACTGCGGCCCGCGTCCGTCAGCGTAATCTTGCGTGCGAACGCCACTTCGCGTCCCGCCGGATTCAGAAGCACCTCGCCGCCGGTGGCGACAGCCGCCAATTGCAGTCCCCAGCAGGAGCCGAAGATCGGAACACCGCGCGCGAACACGTCGCGAATGAAATCGATTTGCCGGAGCGATGATTCATCGCGCTCGTAGATGTTCAGCGAGGAGCCGGTGATTGCGACGCCATGATAGGAATCGATCGCTTGCGGCGTTCCCGCGCCTGTGTCCGCCGGTGTGCAGATATCGATCGCAGCATCGGGCACGATGCTGCGCAGGACATCGCGATAGCTTTCCGCCGCGGTGGCACCAGCCGCTTCAATGATCCGGCGACGGCCGGCTTCATTGTTGCCGTCCGCGACCAGCAGGCGCAGCATCGCCTAACCCTCCAGATCGCCGCGAATGGCGGCAAGCGTCAGTTTCTCGAACTCCGCCTCGCTAAGCTGCCTTGGATTCGCACCGGCGGTCGGATCGCGCACGGCATCGGATGCAATTGCCTTCGCGTCGGACTCTTTCACGCCCAATTCTGCGAGCGTATGCGGGACGTTGAGTTTTTTACGGAAATCCAGCAGCCAGCGCAGCACCGCGTCGAAATCGCGTGTGGGAAGATCGAGCGCGCGGGCGATGTTGGGAATCTTGTCGGCAATCGCCTCGCGATTGCAGACCAGCACATAAGGGAAGATCACCCCGTTGGTGAGACCGTGATGGGTGTCATGCCGCGCACCGACCGGATGCGATACGGAGTGGATCGCGCCCAGCCCTTTCTGAAACGCGGTAGCCCCCATCGACGCCGCCGCGAACATGTGAGCGCGCGCCTCCAAATCGCCGCCATTCGCGACAGCCTTCGGCAGATACGTATCGATTAAACGCATGCCTTCGAGCGCAATACCATCCGCAAGCGGATGAAACGCCTTGACGCAATAGGCCTCGAAGCAATGCGCAAGCGCGTCCATGCCTGTGGCCATGGTGAGAAACGGCGGCAGTCCGACCGCAAGCTCCGGGTCCTCGATTGCAACCTTTGGCATCATCAAGGGATGGAAGATGATCTTCTTCTCGTGCGTGTGTTCCTTGGTGATGACGCCGGCGCGCCCGACCTCCGAGCCGGTGCCGGCAGTCGTCGGCACTGCGATGATCGGGGCAATGCCGACGGTGACCGCACGCGTCCACCAATCGCCGATGTCCTCGAAGTCCCACACCGGACGCGTCTGCGGCGCCATGAATGCGATGCACTTGCCGACATCCAGCGCCGATCCGCCGCCCACAGCGACAACGCCGTCATGTCCGCCAGCTTTGAAAACATCCACGCCGGCACGCAGATTGCTTTCGGTCGGATTGCTTTTCACGTCCGTAAAGACGCTCGCTTTCATGCCGGCTGCGCCGAGTTGAGCGATGATCTTCGCGATCATCGGATTCGACGCCAGCCCTTTGTCGGTAACCACCAGCGGCTTCGTGATGCCATTGGCGCGGCAGATCGCGGCCAGTTCCGCGATGCGTCCCGGGCCGGCGAGGACGCGCGTCGGAAAATTCCACGCGCCGGTGATGTTGTCAGCCATGTCGTCTCTCAATGTTGAATGCGAAGGTGGTATGACTTCGGGCGCGTGACGGACTCGAAGCCCAAACGCGACATGCCCGCGCCGCGCCCGGTGTCCTTGACGCCGGTCCATGCGAGTCCCGGATCGACATAGTCGCATCGGTTCAGGAACACGGTGCCGGTCTCGATGCCATCACCGATGCGCTCGGCCGCAATGGCATCCTCCGTCCATACCGAAGCCGTGAGTCCATAGGGGCTATCGTTCATCAGGCGCAGCGCCTCTTCATCGGACGTGACTTTCATAATCCCGACGACAGGCCCGAAACTTTCTTCGGTCATCACGCGCATGGAGTGATCGACGCCGACCAACGCCTGCGGCATCAGATAGGCGCTTCCGGCGCGGTCCGTGGGAAACCTGCTGGCGTCGATCAGCGCGGTCGCGCCTTTGGCGAGCGCTTCGGCCGTGTGATCGCGCACTGTGTCCGCGAAGCGAACGGCCGCCATCGGGCCAAGCGTCGTCGCCTCGTCCAGCGGATTGCCGAGAACATGGCGCGATGTGAGATCGGCAAACGCTTCGACGAAACGATCATAAACTTTGTCGTGAACGTAGATGCGCTCAATGCCGCAACAGCATTGGCCCGAATTGAAGTAAGTGCCATCGACCAGTTGTTCGACGCTATAGTCGAGGTCCGCATCGGGCCGCACATAGGCCGGGTCCTTGCCGCCAAGCTCGAGCCCGAGCGTGGTGAAAGTCCCGGCCGCGGCGCGTTCGATCGCCCGGCCGCCGGCAACGGAGCCGGTGAAATTGACGTGATCGACGGAGCGCGACGAGATCAGCTTCGAAGTCGCTGCATGATCGAGCGCCAACGTGGTGAACAAGCCGTCCGGCAAGCCGGCGCGGCTCATCGCATCCTGAAAGCGATCGCCGACCAGCAAAGTCTGCGCGGCATGCTTGAGAAGGACGGCGTTGCCCGCAAGCAATGCAGGCACGATCGTATTCACAGCGGTCAGGTAAGGATAATTCCACGGTGCAATGACGAGGACGAGACCCGCCGGCACGCGCTTGACCAGCCTGCGAAATCCGGCGCGCTCGGCGGGGATGTAGGGCGCCAGAGACTCGTCGGCGAGATCGACCAGCGCCCGCACGCGTTCCTCAAAACTGCGCAATTCGCCGCCATAGCGGATCGGCCGCCCCATCTGCAAAGCGAGTTCGGGGACAATCTCCGCGTTCTGCGCTTTCATCGCTTCCAGAAAATCCAGCATCTTCTGCTTGCGATCTGAAAGCGGAACGGCGGCCCATTCTCTCTGCGCGCTCCTCGCGCGGGAAAGCGCCTTCTCGATAGCCGCGTCGGACATCACCGGCCGGCGCACGATTTCGCGTCCATCAACCGGAGAGATGCAAACAATGTCGCTCACTTGAATGTCTACCCGTTCGGAGTTTCAGATGATCTCGAAATAGCGCGCGAGTTCCCAATCGGTGATCGCCTTGCGGAATTCTCGTTCTTCCCAGTGGCGCGTCATCGCATAGTGATCCACGAAGACATCGCCGAACAATTCACGCGCAGCGGCGGATGCCAGCAGGCGATCCGCAGCCTCGGACAAGGTGCGTGGCAGCGCCCGCTCAGGCGCGTGAACCTTGTCATAGGCATTGCCGACGATTGGCTCGTCCGGCTCGATCCTGTTGGCGATCCCCCACAATCCCGAACCGAGCGCCGCGGCGATCGCGAGATAGGGATTGATGTCGGCGGCCGCGACACGGTATTCGACGCGCTGGCTCGACGGCGAGCCCGGAATTACCCGCAGCGCGCAGGTGCGATTCTCGATGCCCCACGTTGCATCGGTGGGTGCCCAGAAGCCTGGTATCAGACGCGAATAGCTGTTGACGGTCGGCGCCACCATGGCGAGCAGTTCGGGCATCAGCGCCTGCTGTCCGCCGACGAACCAGCGCATCAGGTCCGACATCTCACCGGGACGACCGCTTTCGTAGAAGACAGGCTTGCCGTCGCTGTTGCGCAACGATAGGTGCAAATGACCCGACTGGCCGGGATAGGCGTTCGACCATTTCGCCATGAAGGTCGCCATCTTGCCTTCACGCTCGGCGAGCACCTTGGAGAACGTCTTGAACAGGACCGCGCGGTCGGATGCCGCGAGCGCGTCGGTATAGTGGATCGCAGCTTCCAGAACGCCGGGGCCGGTCTCGGTGTGAAGCCCCTCCAACGGCACGTCCATGTCGGCGCAGAGCTTGAGAAGCTGGTGGTGGAAATCCGCCTCGACGGATGATCGCAGCACCGAATAGCCGAACCATCCCGGCGTCAGGTTCTTCAAATTGCGATAGCCCTTTTCGCGGATGCTATGAGGGGTCTCATCGAAGACGAAGAACTCGAACTCGGCTGCGACCGACGCTTGCAACCCCATCGCCGATGCGCGGTCGATGACACGGCGCAACAGGCGCCGCGGGCATAGGGCCGCCGCCGGTCCATCGAACTCACCCAGGAAGAACAGCATGTTACCTTCCATGGGAACGTCGCGGCAGGTGGACGGATCGATCACGGCGGTCGCATCAGGGAAAGCCGTGTGCCAGCCCGTAAAGGTCGATTTGTCGTAGAGCTGATCGTGCGAGTCCCATCCGAAGATGACGTCGCAGAACTTGAAACCGGATTCGAGCGCCGCGAAGAATTTGTCGCTCGCCATGTATTTTCCACGAATGACCCCGTCGAGATCGACCACGCCGACCTTGACGTGCGAAAGGCCGCGCTGCTCCACCAGAGCGCGTGCATCGGCGGTGGTTCTGACCTCTCTGGCATTCATCGGGACTGTCTCGCGTTACCGCTGATCGGATGGCTGGCGTCGAACGTCATCCCGATACATTGCGCAGAATATCATCGCAGGC
>Ga0180222_1000352_pt1 | contig 70790 bp, 60 predicted proteins | sample eDN5th37CKraftOP_FD_151336 | JGI IMG/M metagenome (GOLD analysis project Ga0180222, IMG submission 151336) | Enriched Organic Plus compost microbial communities from Emeryville, California, USA - eDNA 5th pass 37_C Kraft OP (version 2) (version 2) ... | reverse complement strand
CTTGCAACTATCGCAATTGATTGCCGTCCAGACCTGTCCCGAACTGTTACGCGCGCTGACGCAGGACCCGGCGGATAATCTTGCCGGTGGTCGTCATCGGCATCTCTTCGATGAATTCGATCTCGCGGGGATATTCGTGCGCCGAGAGCCGGGTGCGGACGAAGTCTTGCAATTCGGCGGCCAATTGATCGCGGGGGGCGATCACATTTGGCTTCAACACCACGAATGCCTTCACGATTTCAGTGCGCAGCGGATCGGGCTTGCCGATCGCGGCAGCCAGCGCGACGGCAGGATGCCGGATCAGACAATCCTCGATCTCACCTGGCCCGATCCGATAGCCGGATGAGGTGATGACGTCGTCGTCGCGGCCGACAAAGTGGACATAACCGTCATCGTCGACCAGCCCCTGATCGCCGGTCGTCATCCAGTCCCCTATGAACTTGTCGCGCGTCGCGTCCGGGCGGCCCCAATATTCGAGAAACATCACCGGGTTCGGCCGGCGCACGGCGATCTGCCCGATCGTGCCGGGCTTCACGTGCGCCCCATCCGCGTCGATGACTGCAACGATGTGACCGGGCACCGGTTTGCCGATCGCGCCGGGCCGGGACACCCCGAGCATCGCGCAGGAGGCCAGCACGAGATTGCATTCGGTCTGGCCGTAGAATTCGTTGATGGTCAGACCGAACGCCTCTCTGCCCCATTCCAGCGTTTCTTCGCCGAGCGCCTCACCGCCCGAGCCGATGCTGCGCAGTCTGATGTCGTAACGTCCGCGCGGATTGGGCGCCGAGCGCAACATCCGCAGCGCGGTCGGCGGGATAAAAGCGTTTCGGATCCCGGCGCGCGCCATGAGCGCGTAGGCTTCCTCGGGATCGAACTTGTCGAACCGGCGCGCCACCACCGCAATCCCGTGATGCAGCGATGGCAGTAATGCATCAAGGAGGCCGCCGGCCCAGGCCCAGTCCGCCGGCGTCCAGAACAGATCACCGGGTTGCGGGAAGAAGTCGTGCGGCAATTCGAAGCCGGGCATGTGGCCGAGCAGCACGCGATGCGCGTGAAGCGCTCCCTTCGGCGGGCCGGTGGTCCCCGAGGTGTAGATCATCATCGCGGGATCGTCGGCCGACGTATCCGCGGCCGTGAAGGAATCGGAGGCCTTTTCCAGAAGCGATTCAAGGCCGGTCGCACCGTCAGCGTCGCCGTCCGTGCAGATCACGAGCTGCAGATCAGCAGGCAATGCGTCAAGGTCTGCGATCTTCTGCAGACCGAAACCGTTGGTGATGACCGCCTTCGCGCCGGAATTCTGCAGACGATAGGCGAGCGCCTCGGTGCCGAACAGAAGCGCGAGCGGCAGGGCCACGGCGCCCAGCTTGTAGACCGCGATATGCGCGATGACGGCCTCGGGCATCTGCGGCAGCAAAATGGCGACGCGGTCGCCGCGACCGATACCGTGCGCGCGCAAGGCGTTGGCAAGCTGGTTGGACATCCGCATCAGCGCGAGAAAGCTGATGGTGTCGGTCTGCCCGTCGCCGCGAATGTGAACGATGGCCGTTCGCCGCGGGTCGCGCTGCGCCCAACGGTCGCAAACGTCGACGCCGATATTGTACCGGGCCGGAATCGCCCAGCGGAATTCGCGATAGAGCCTGTCGTAATCGTGAATTGGAGGAAGCATCCCGGCGCCTTGCGGGCTGCAAGCTAGTCGGGCAAGAGGTCTGCGTCCAGCAACCGATGCATGCGATGAGCGATACCAGCCCGACGCCGTTTCAATGGCGCCCGATGACGGCGGCCGATCTCGCGCAAGTCGACGTGCTGGCCCAGCGCATCCATCCGGATTTTCCGGAACGCATTGCCGTGCTGGCCGAAAAATTCGAGCTATTCCCGGATGGCTGCTTCGTTCTTGGCGGCCCGGATGCGCGCCTGTCGGGCTATTGCTTCTCGCATCCCTGGAGAGGCGGGCAACCGCCGGCGCTCGACACATTCCTGACGTCGCTCCCCGACAAGCCGGACGCCCATTTCATCCATGACGTGACCGTGGATGCGTCCCTGCGGCGCAGGTCGCTCGCATCCGTTCTGGTCCCCAAGCTGGTCGATGTTGCGCGCGCAATCCCAGTGAGCCGGATGATCCTGGTCGCGGTCAGCGGCAGTGGTCCGTTCTGGACGCGCATGGGATTTCAACGGACCGATGACGAAGCGTTGCAGGCGGCGACGCGGGCCAAATATAGCGCGGGCGCCATGCACATGCAGCGTGAGATTGCGTGATCGGCTATTGCGCCAATTGCGCCGTCCGCTGATCGGGCGCGGCCAGGACCAGCGCCCAGAACACCTTGTATTTGGTGTTCGGCACATAGACGGCGGCGATGCCCATCTGGGTCGCGCCCTTCAGCAGCATGTTCGCCTTGTGGGAGGGCGAGTCGCGCCATCCGGAGAAGGCTTCGGCCAGCGTGTGATAGCCCGCGCCGATATTTTCCGCCCCGACCTGCGCGCGATAACCCGACCGGCGCAGCCGCTGCTGGAAATTGCCGGCGACGTTGTGGTCGAGTTTGTCCTTGGTGGCCATGGCGCGCGCCTGCTCTTCGGCCATTCGCATCAATTGCGGGTCGAGCGTCACCTCGGACAGCATGTTGTTGCGCCGATAGCCGGAAATCATCGAGGCGGCGGCCTGCGGGTCAAGCTGCGCTCCGGGGCGCGCCATGCTCTGATAAAATGACGGCTGGGACGGCGGCGGTTCGGTTGCGCAGCCGGACAGCGCGAGACCGAGCCCGCAAAGAAACGCCGCAACCATAGGACGGCCACCCGCCATATTTGGAAAATCCCCCGCACTCAGCATTGGCAGCAAATTGCTAACTGAACGGTAAATCGGCCGCCGGGGTGCCAAAATCACCGCGCTTTGGGCTTTTTTGGGGCCGTGCGTCGGGGTGCGGGCTTTTCAGGCCCGGATCGCGGTTCGGTGTCCGCCGTATCCACATCATCGTCTGCGGGGCCCTCGATGGCGATCGTCCGGTGCGGAAAGGGCATGACGATGCCTGCGGCCCGGAAGCGCTCGAGAATCGCGAAACAGATATCGCTCTTCACGCCAGCACTATCGCCGAGATTGCGCACCAGCCAGCTGAGCTCGAAGTTGATGGCGCTTTCGCCGAATCCGGTCAAAAACGCCGTCGGCCCCGGGGTCTGCACGATGTGAGGGTGAGACCGTGCGATGTCGAGCAGCGTATCGCGGACCTTTGCCACGTCGCTGTCATAGGCGACGCCGACCTGAACCGCGCCGCGTGCAAACGAGTCGGTGTGAGTGCGGTTCTTGACCACCTGGGTGATCAGCTCGGAATTGGGGATGATCACGCTTGCCCGGTCGCCGGTCTCGATTTCGGTCGCACGCACATGAATGCGCCGCACCCGGCCCTCCTCGCCTTTGACTGCGATCACATCGCCGACGCGGATCGGCCGCTCGGCGAGAAGGATGAGGCCCGAGACAAAATTCGACACAACCGATTGCAGTCCGAAACCAATGCCGATGGAAAGCGCGCCGGCGACCAGCGTGATCTTCTGGAAATCCACCCCGAGCTGGGCCAGCGCCAGCGATATCGCGGCGATCACACCGACATAGCCGAATATGGTCGAGACCGAGTTCTGCAGGCTCGGGTCGAGCGTGGTCCGCGGCAAGAAGGTCGCGTTGAGCCAGCTTTGAAGCGCACGCGTCGCCAGGATGCCGATCATGAGAATCGCGAAGGCGATGACGATCGTCCTGAGCGAAATCGTCACGTCCCCGATCTTGAAGCCGAAGGTCGCGTCCTTGAGGACGCCCACGAAATCCGCGGCAAAGATTCCCCAGGGGCCGAGCAGCGGCATCAGCACTACCAGCACCAGCAGAAGGCGGATGACGGCGGAGAGCAGCGTGCCCAAGAGTTCAACCGAGCGCGGCCGCATTCCGAAGAAGTGTGCCACTGCTCTGCCACGCGGTGAGGACGCCGTGAGGACTTCCGTAAACAGCGCGTCGATGAAGGTGAGCAGAATATAAAGTGCGCCGATCAGCCCGAGCGCGGCGAGAAAACGCCCGGCGAGGAACGCGGCAAGGCCGATATATCCGGTCACCAGGGCGGCGATGATGCCGATGGCCAGCAACCATCCGGCGCTGCGCAACCACCCCGACCCTGCGACATCGTCCTCGAGCGCTTCGCGGTGTCCCAGGAGAAACAGGAATTGCGAGAGCAGCGCGACGATGATGACGGCGAAGATCACGTTGGTCGCGACCGTCAGGGCGACCGGCGCAACGATGGCCTGCAAAATCGCATTGAACAGGACGACGGCGCCGAGAATGCGGGCCGCCCAGGTGAGCCGCCCGGCAACGAGGCGAGCGGTCTCGTCCTTCACGGCAAGCAGTCGCCGGTCCGGTTCGTCCGGCGCAAACAATCCGATCGCAACGCCGTGGCCAAAAGCAGCGATCCCGACCGCAGCGACGAGTGACAGGCCGATCGTGCCCACACGTTCGGTCAGGAGACCGAATGCATTGAGGATCAGCAGCGCCCCCAGCACGATCGCCGGGCTGGTCACGCCAATCCGGATCAGCGACTTCAGCGCGAAGAACGATTTCGCAAATCGCGTGCCGAGTTCCTTCGGCTGAAAATCACGGCGCACGAACCAGCGCAGGAACAAGCCGGCGGATATGAGGAACACAAGCAGTGCGACGCCCGCAGCGACAAGATTCCACTGCGTCGCGTTGGCGGTCAGATGATCCATCCAGCCTTGGCCAACCAGAACCAGTCCATGCCACGCATCCGGGGTGGCGCGTACGGCCTGCGCCCAGAAGGCGGGATCGGCCGCACTGGCATTTCGCCCAAGCAATTGCTGGGTGAACAATTCACGCCGGCGTTCGGTGATGCGCACTGAAAGATTGTCGGCGCGAAGTTGAAGAAGCCGTGTCTGCTTGAGAGCGCCATCGAGGACGGCACGGCGCTCTTCGAGCCGCGACCGCTCCTCGGTCAGGGCCGGGTCTTCCTTCGGCTCGCCTTCCTCGGGCGCTGCGCCGAGTTGCTTCAAACGGGTTTCGACATCCGCATGCCGGCTTTCCAGCGAGCCTATGATTTCGCGCAATTCATCGCGAACCGGTTCGAGCCGTCCGCGGTGCTGAACCAGCGTCGAATCGCCGATATCGGCGGCGCGAAGCGATGCATCGATCTGGTCAATCGCCTCGCGCAACCGCTCAATGGCCGGAGCCGTGCGCGACAGAGCCGGACGGCGCGCGCCATTTTGGGTCGCGTCGGATTGCGCGGCTGGCTTTGCCTCGCCCTTGGGCGACTGCGCTCCGGCTTTCGGCGCGGGCGCCTTTGCGGCGGGCTCCTCGCTCCTGTCGCCTTTGGCCGCAGGCTTGTCCTGCGCGAAGGCCGTCGGCGCGGCGATGGGAGCGAACGGGAGGATCGCGCAAAGCGCACAGGCGACGATCGCGAAGCGGACGAGAGCGAGTTTCGACATCGGCCCTGTCAAACAGCGGAATCCGCAGGGAATAAGGCATGCTCGCCCACGCAATCCCCCCATGCAAGCCGCCTCGCGGTCTTGAACGCGTCGCCGTTCCGTTTTGACAGGAGATGTTCGCGCGCAACGCCCGTGTGTTCGCACAGTTTGAGCGCCACGGTGCCGCCCCGAGCCATGACCGGCGCTATGACACGGGCGGCGACCGCCCGCGGCGCATGCCGGGAGGCCGCGATATAGATGAATTTCTCGTCTTCCCAGGGCACGTCCGCATCCTTGATTCGGCGATGCATGCGCGACCGCGCCACACGGCGCGCGAAATGACACCAGTCCGGCGCGCGGAGCGGGCAGATCGAGCTGTGCGGACAGGGCGCCACGAGATGAGCGCCGGCCGTGATCAGTTGATCCCGCACCTCGAGAATCCGCGACCATCCGGCGGGGGTGCCAGGTTCGACCACAACCAGGGTGTCCGCTGTTGCCTCCCACAGCCGCGCGATCAGCGGGCCCCGCTGGTCCTGCGCAAGCTCGTCGAGCACATAGGCAAGAATGACGAGATCGTGTGCCGTCAGCGCCGGCGGCATTGAGGCGAGATCAACCGATTGCCACGCGGCTCCCTCGAAAGAGGACGCTGCGACCAACGCTTCGCCCCAGCGCCTCATAAGAGCGCTCCCTTCGATCAGGGTCGCTCGTAAAATGCGCGGCCAGCAATCGCGCGCGGCAAACAAAGCGGTGCCGGGTCCGGCACCGACGTCGAGGACGCTGCCGGGTGAAAAATCCGGCAGCATGTCACGGACCGCGTCGAGACTGGCGCAGATCGCAGCGAAGGTGGCCGGCATGCGCACCGCCAGATAGGCACGCGCTGCGAGATCATCCGACACATGCGCCCGGCCATCGCGGGTCTCGGCCCGGTAGCGGGCCGACAGCCGCGCGGAAGCGCTGCGCAAATCGGCGAGCGGAATGCCGTCCAGCGCCTGGTCAATCAACTCGTGCAACGCAGCCGGTAATTGCATCTTCACGTCTTGCGACTGGGCGTGCACGGACATTGGAGATGTCGTCGTTTCAACGCCGCGCCTTTCGCATGCTCGTACGAGCGCCAGTTCACCTCATTCGCCCAGAAAACGTCTCACGCAAAATCAAAACCGCAACAGGGACCGTGCTCCGAGCACCATTGCATTCGGCCAAACGCCGCCGTCGGGGCGCCAGATGATCTGAAGATCGGGCTGGATCGTCCAGCCCGGGACGATTTGAGCGACATAGGTCAACTCGAGATTGGCTTCATATGTCTGAACGACCTCCGGAACACCAGTGAAAGCAAAAACGTCGGCCTCAAATCCTCGCACGCCTTTTGAGAATTTGCTGAAAATGACGGAGGCTCCGAACCGGTCGTCGGGGCGGCTCGCAAACAGATTCGCGAAAATGATGCCGCCATCGACGTAAAAGCTGATCTGGTTGCGGTCATTCGGGCTCGCGGAAATGCGACTGAAAACGGAGATGCCACTCTGATTGTCGCCGCCCGGCGGCCGGTAGAGCTGCTGATCGATGATGGCATAAACGCCATAGTCGCCATTGTGCTGGCGCGCGATTCCCGTGCTCATGGGATCCGCCAGCGGCAGGCCATCATTCGCATAGCGATTATCCGCGAATGCGCCTGTGTGGTACCAGCCGCCCAATTTCAATGTTGATGCCAGTCCGACATCCTTCTTGTCGTTGTTGCGGGTGAACTGAACTTCACTGATCAGAAATGGCGGATCGTTGACCCGAAAATTCAGCCCGTGCCGATTGCTGAGCTCCGGGTCAGTATCTGGACGCGCAGGATTGCCGTTCAGCACAGCAAAGAACCAGGCGACGTCTTTCATCGGCTCGATCTTGAGGCGGACGCCGGGAGTCGACAGCGGGTAGGCGGCGCCGCCTCCCGGCAGGTTGGCAGCCGCGATCGTCGGCCAGTCGCTCTGCAGGAACATCGTGGACAATTCGCTGTAGAAGAATTCGCTGTCCGCCGCGAGCTGTCCGATACGGATGCTCGCCTTGTCGCCGGCAAACTTCTGCTCCAGCCAGAGTTCCGACAGCCGGGTCGAGGGCATCGCCTCAATGGCCGCGATGGTATTGATCCCTCCGACGTAATCACGGCGGATCCGGCCGTCATTGTAGATCTGGAACATGTTGGCGAAGAATGAGAGGCCCCTCGCGCCAGCGAGCTTCTCGAGATCGACGGTGATGATCTCCTGAACTTTACCTTGCTGAACGGTTCCGGTTTGGCGTCCACCGCGCAGGTTCGACAGGACATCCTGTGTGTGTTCGATGCCGAATACGACACCGCGCTCGGACAACCATTGTCGCCAGCCCCATGGGTCACCGTTGCTCGGAAGGCTGGTGGCCACCGACGTATCGGGAATGCCCTTCGGGGCGCTATCCCACCATGCCTGCGCCATAGCCTGGCTCGCTGCAAGCGCGCCTAGCAGTGCAAGGCCGGCGGATCGGCAAAGCGGAGCGAGCAGGGTCACTGAGGGCCTCAGACTCGGAGGTTGGAACGATGGACAGTTTCACGACAATCGCCAAGAAGAACCATCTCTCCTTATTGCAACTAATTCGCAATTGCAATACTGCGGCTCGATGCGTGGCGCGCGGAAACCTCACGATTTCAGGCCGGATGAGTGGAGACTTCCGCCCCGGCGCCGGACGCAATGTCCCGGGCTTTGTCCTTCCCTGGGACCGCCGGCATGAAGAGCCGCGACATCACCGGGATGACGAGCAGACTGCAGATCGGTGACAGGAGCATGCCGCCGACAATGACGCAGGCGAGCGGCTGTTGCACCTGCGAGCCAATTCCGGTGGAAATCGCGGCCGGGACGAGACCGATGCAAGCCGACAGTCCGGTCATGAAGATCTGGCGCATCCGGGTCTGACCGGCGTCGATAATGGCCGCCTCGGTATTCATGCCCTCGTCGATATTGTTGCGAATGTACGAGACGAGCAGGATGCCATCCATTGCCGAGACGCCGAACAGCGAGATGAAGCCGACAGCCGCCGACACGCTCGCGTTCAGTCCGCCGACATAAAGACCCAGCACCCCGCCTGCGACCGCGAACGGAATGCCGGATAGCGCCAGAAGGCTGTCCCGGAACGAATTGAAAAGGCTGTAAAGCAGCATCAGGATGAACAACAGGCTCAGCGGCACGATGAAAGCGAGCCTGCGTTTGGCATCCTGCAACGCGCCAAACTCGCCGGACCATTCCATGCTGTAGCCTTGCGGCATCTTTACCGTTTGCGCGACGCGCTCTTGCGCCTCGGCCACGGTCGATCCGAGATCGCGTTCGCGCACGCTGTACTTCAGGGGGATGAAGCGCTGGCTGTTTTCGCGATAGATATAGGCGGCGCCGGACTCCAGTTTCACCTCGCCGAGATTGCCGAGCGGAATATAAGCGGGAAGCGCTTTCGGATCCTGACTCGGCAGCGCGACCGGAATATTTCGGATCGCGTCGACGCTGGTTCGATAGTTCGGCGCGAGCCGCACCGTCAGCCCGAAATTCATCTCCCCTTCATAAACGCGGGTCACCTCCTGCCCACCAATCGCGGCTTGAACCACCGTATTGATGTCGGAAGCCGAAAAGCCGTAACGGGCAGCGGCGGCGCGATCGATGCGTATCGTCAGATTGGGCTGACCGAGCAGGTTGAAGGCTGCGGGGTCTCGGACGCCCTCGACTTTCGATATCTCGGTTTTCAGGTCTTTCGAAATTCGCTCGAGCTCTTCGAGGCTACGACCGAAAATCTTGATCGAGTTTTCGCCTTTGACGCCTGACACCGCCTCTTCGATATTGTCCTGGATATATTGGGAGAAGTTGAAGTCGACGCCGACAAATTCCCGATTGAGGCGCTCGCTCAATTCCTTCACCAGGGCTTCTTTCGTCAGCCCCTTCGGCCATTGATCGAAAGGCTTCAGCGGGACGAAGAATTCGGCGAGGAACGCACCGTCCGGATCGAGCCCCTCCTCTCCTCGGCCCTGCTCCGAAATCACGGTACGAACCGGCGGATAGCTTCCGATAACGGCTCGGATGCGAGCCACCGTATCCATGCCCGCTTCCAGCGCGATCGTGGGCGGCATGGTGGCACGAATCCACATATTGCCTTCTTCGAGCTTGGGCAGGAACTCAGTACCAAGTCGCATGCCCAGCACCGTGCAGACGACAAGGAACGCGACGGCGATCATCGCCGAGATGCGCGCATTCCGGACGGCGAGCGGCAGGATGGCCTGATAGACCCTGCGCAATCCGCGCACCAGGATTGTCTCGACCTCGCTGACACTTTCGGGCAGCAGCAGCGAAGCGACGACCGGCGTCACGGTGAAAGTCGCAATCACCGCACCAAGAAGCGCGTAGGCATAGGTTCGAGCCATTGGGCCGAATATCTGCCCTTCGACACCCTGCATCGTGAACAGGGGGATGAAGGCCGCGATGGTGATGATCACCGAGAAGAAGATCGGGCGATCGACTTCAACTGCCGCGATGAGAATGCGGCGCTGACGCTCGCTGTGGCGGTCGGACGGCGGAACACTGTGCGGATCGTAATGGGCCAAATGCCGGAAAATGTTCTCCACCATGATGACGGTGCCGTCGACAATGATGCCGAGGTCGATGGCGCCGACTGACAGGAGGTTGGCCGATTCGCCGCGCAAAACGGTGATCATCACCGCAAGAAGCAAGGCGACCGGAATTGTCGCTGCAACAATGATTGCGCAGCGAAGATTCCCGAGGAAAATCCATTGAATGAGAAAGATGAGAGCGATGCCGAACAGGAGATTGTGCATCACCGTATCCACGGTGATCGCTACGAGGTCGCCGCGATCATAGAACGGGACGATTTCAACCCCCTTGGGCAGGGTGCCGTCGGTGTTGATCTTATGCACGGCTTCGCGCACGCGCTTGACGACGTCCATCGTGCGCTCGAACTTCTGCATCAGCACGATGCCAGTCACGGTATCTGTGCGATCGTCGCGGCCCGACATGCCAAGCCTGGGCTTGAAGCCAACCTTCACATTGGCGATGTCGGACAGAAGCACCGGGACACCGGCCTGCTGTGTCAGGACGATGTTGCGGATGTCGTCCAGATTCGACAATACGCCGAGGCCGCGCACATTGACGGACTGTTCGCCCATCGAAATGGTCCGGCCGCCGACATTCACATTGCTCGACGAAATCGCGCTGACCACCTGCGGCAGCGTGACCGCCGAAGCCATCATTTTGTTAAGATCGATCTCGACCTGAAACTCCTTGGTGTTGCCGCCCATGACCGCGACGTCTGCGACACCAGGAACGATGCGTAGACGTCGTTCAACCACCCAGTCCTGAAGCGTCTTGAGCTGCGTCGTGTCCATTCCCGGTGGACCGCGAAGCTCGTAGCGGAAGATTTCGCTGATGCCGCCTGCCGGCGAAATGACCGGTTGAACGTCATTCGGCAGACTCGCATCCTTTAGGCGATTGATCGTTTGCTGGCGGACAAAATGGTAGTCCTGCCCATATTCGAACTGCAGACGGACGAAACTCAGCGCAAAGACCGTATTTGAGCGAACAAACTTCAAGCCGGGCGTGCTCGCGACCGCGAGTTCGATCGGGATGGTGACGTAACGTTCGACCTCTTCCGGAGACTGGCCCGGCCATTGCGCAATGATCTCGATGATCGGGGGCGCGGGATCCGGGTAGGCTTCGATGTTGAGCGTACGGAACGCCGCGTAGCCCACGCCCAGAAAGGCAAAAAAGCCAATCAGGACGAGCCACTGGCGCGCCAGCCCAAACGCGATAATGCCACGGATCATTATGCGGCGACCGTCCTGCGCTTCTGCGTGCGGGTCACTGCTTTCCCTCGTTGTCGACGAAGATCGCTCCGCGTACGACGACAATCTCACCAGGTTTCAGTCCGTCGCGAATCTGCACCCGGCCATCCTGCTCGGAACCAATCGTCACGTTGCGGCGCTCAAATGCCTGCGGCCCGGATTGCACCCAAACGAGGGCTTTTTCGCCTTCACGGATGACGGCTGCGGTCGGGACGCACGGATAGGCCGCTTCCGCCGACACGACGATGCGAAAATTTGCGAACATCTCGGCCTTGAGCATGCCATCGGGATTTGGAATCTCCGACCGTACGACAACGCGGCGCGTCCCCACATCGGACGAGGAACCGATGGCGATGATGCGGGCATTGAATACGCGGTCAGGAAGGGCCAGCACCTTCACCTCGAGTTCCTGGCCAACCTTCACGTATGGAATATCGCTTTCCGGTACATGCGCTTTCAGCCACATCGTCGACATGTCGGAAATCGCATAGAGCTGTTCGCCACTGTCACTGCGGACATATTGCCCTGGACCGACCTTGCGATTGATCACTGTACCAGCGATGGGAGCATTCACGGTGATCAGCCCATTGATCGTACGCTCCTTCTCGATCCGGGCGACCTCGTTATCGTCCCGTCCGACAATGACGCGAAGGCGGTTGCGCGCGGACTTCAGAGCGCCCTCGGCGACGGCGAGATCGGATTGTGCGCCGGCCAGTTCGTTACGCGCTTCATCGACCTCGCGCTGCGAGGTGGCCTTTTCGGAAAGCAGCAGGCTCTGCCGGTCAAAAACCCGCTTTGCCAACGCATGTTGCGACTTGGCCTTCTCAAGTCCCTGAACGGCGGCGATCAATTCAGTCTGCGCTTGAACGACCTCCGGACTATCGATCTCGAAGAGCGGATCGCCGGCGCGCACCTGGTCGCCGACCCGCGCAATCAGCCGGGTGACGCGTCCGGAAAAAGGAGTGAGCACAACGGTGCTGGCATCCTCATTGAATGCGATCTGGCCGATCGCCGACTTCCTGAGCTTGAAGTCATATTGTTCGGCAGGGGCGACGGAGAGTTGAAGCATTTGCTCGCTGCCGACCCTGACGACCCGCGCGTCGGCGGGCGGAGCGGCATTGGCCGCAAGCGGATACAGCGAAAATCCCACCGCAAAAGCAATAGAGATGGAGCTGACGCGTTTCATCACATTGAACCTAGTGTCTGTTCGCGGTCACGAGTTGTGGGTCTGCGGCCTTGTTCCACCAGCCGCCACCCAGCGATTGAAACAGCAGAATCGCGTCGGTGAGCAGTTGCGCTTCGGCTTGAACCCGCGCGATTGATGTCTGCAAAAATGCTTGTTGGGTAGTCAGCAGCAGCTGAACGCTGGATTGCCCTCGCTCGATCTGACGCCGCGTGAGCTCGAAGCTGCGTTCGGCGGCGCGTTCGGCTTCCTTTGCCGCAACCAGTGCCCGGGAATCGGCCTGCAAGGCGCGCAGGGAATCGGCGACGTTCTGGAACGCCGTCAGCACCACGGTCCGGTATTGGGCTTCGACCTGCGCGAAGTTTTCCTCGGCTGCGATCTGCTTGTTCAGGAGCGTGCCAGCGGAAAAAATCGGCTGCAGCACATTGCCTGCCAACATCCAGAGACCAGTGTGCGGCGAAAACAGCTGCGACATCGCCACCGCGCTGTTTCCCAGATTTCCCGTCAGGGTTATTTGCGGCAGGCGGTTTGCGAGCGCGACACCGATCTGCGCGTTGGCCTGGCGCATGTTGGCCTGGGCGACACGAACATCCGGTCGCTGAAGAATAAGGTCGGCGGGCAGACTGACCGGAATCGTGTGCGGCAAGGCAATCGATCCCATCTGAAACTGGGCGTTTACCCCTTGGCTTGGAAATCGGCCGGTCAACACCGACAGGGAGTGACGCTGGGCTTCCAGTTGCTTCTGTAATCCGGGAAGCAACATTTTGGCCTGGGCGAGCGCCGTCTCCTGCGCGGCAACATCGGGTTCTGCAATCTGGCCTGCCTGGTGCTGCTTTCGCAGAACGTCCAGCAAGCTTGTCTGCGAGCCGATGATGCGCGTGGTCGTCGATATCTGTCCCCGCAGCGACATCTCCTGCACGGCGGCCAAGGCGATGTTGGCGGCGAGCGTGAGATAGGCGGCCTCGCGCTGAAACTCCTGTGCTTCCGTCAAGGCGTCAGCAGCTTCGATCTGACGGCGGGTCCCTCCAAAGACATCCGCAACATAGCTCACGGAGAGCTGCGCCGTGATCACGCTGTAGGTCCGCGCGCCGCTCGGTACATCGGACGTGTTCGCGTTCTCGGAGATCATTTGCCGCGTCGGGTTGAAGCTGCCTTCTACCTGCGGGAGCAAGGCACCTCGGGAGACTCGAGAATTCGCCTGGGCGACGCGCACGGCGGCCTCGGCGCTGAGTATGTCGGGATTCTGAGCAAAGCCTTCTTCGATCAGACGACTCAGTCCCTTCGATCGAAACAGCTCCCACCAACGATAGGGAATATCGGCGACGACAACCTTGGTGTTCTCCAGGCCAGACTTGCTCGGACCCGGGACAAAGCTCTCCACAGGAGGCGGAGCCGGCGGTTCAAAATTCGGTCCCACCGTACAACCCGAGACAAGCGTCACCAGACCAGTCACAGCCGAAATGACAGCGAATCGAAATCCATTGCCGCCGGGAACACCGTCCGACAGCAAACCCGCCGGCGCGCCTGAGCGCGCCGTTCTGTACCCACCCTCCGTCAACGTGACGCCTCGAACCTTTCTCGGGCGCCATTCACGCAACGCCCTTTGACAGATCTTTAAGCAAGGCTGAGGCCAGCTGCGGGGCAATCTCAGAATTTATCGGTTATCTTTTGAATCCCAAAGGCTTGGATCACGACTGCCGCGAGCGAGCACCTTCCCTTTTTGGCAACAATTTGCCGGTCGGCGCCACCTCGTCGGCGGATTCTTGCCGATCGAGATCGGCATAATCCTTCCGGTCGATCCCAAGCCGCGCCATCTTTTCGTTCAAGGTGCGGCGCGGAATGTTGAGTTGCTTGAGGACAGTCGCGATCTTCCCGCCGCTCTCGATCAGCGCCCGCTCGATCACAGATTTTTCAAATCTCTCGACCTGCTCTGTCAGGGACAATGCGCTCCCTGAGGAAGGTGAGCGCCCCGCCGCGGTTTCGCCAAGGCCGAGAGCGTAGCGTTCGGCGGCATTGCGCAATTCGCGCACGTTGCCGGGCCAGTCGTGGACGAGCAAATTTCGGATCTGGGCCTCGGAAGGCGGCCGCAATTCGCGGCCAAGGGCTTCGGCTGCCCGCCCCGCAAAATATTCGAAAAGCAGGGGTATATCTTCCCTCCGGTCGCGAAGCGGAGGCACCGTGAGTTCGACGACGGAAAGACGATAATAAAGATCCGCCCGAAACCGGCCCTGCCGGCTTTCCGCCTGCAGATCGACCTTGCTCGACGACAACACGCGCAGATCGAGTTGGGCGCTTCGATTTGAACCGAGTCTCTCGATCACCTTGTCGTTCAATGCGCGCAGGAGCTTGCCCTGACTTTGCAACGGCATGCTGTCGATCTCGTCGAGAAACAGAGTGCCGCCGCTGGCGAATTCGAGCTTGCCCTGTCGGGCCTTTACCGCGCCCGTGAACGCGCCGGCCTCGTGACCGAAGAATTCGCTTTCAACCATGGTCTCGGGCACTGCAGCGCAATTGATCGCAACATAATTTCCTTCACTGCGCTTTCCGAAATCGTGCAGGCAGCGGGCGACAAGATCCTTACCGGTTCCGGTTTCGCCGTAAATCAGAACGCTGACGTCCGTTCCGGCAAATTCGGCCACGCTCACGCGCAGGCTTTCTATCGCGGCCGATGTGCCGATGATGCGCGTATTGAGCGACGCCTCGTTGACCGTACGCCGCAGGCGTCTGTTCTCAAGGACAAGATTTCTCTTTTCGGTTGCGCGATGCAGCACCTCCAGCAGTCGCTCCGGAGCGAACGGCTTTTCGATGAAATCGTACGATCCGAGGCGCATGGCTTCGACCGCGGTCTCCACGTCGCCGTGGCCGGTGATGACGACAACCGGAAGCTCGGGGTCGATCTCCTGCGCCTTCCGCAAAAGCTGCAGGCCGTCCATGCCCTGCATCTTCAGGTCCGTGACAACCACCCCGGGAAGCGACACGCTCAGCTGCGTGCAGGCTTCGGCCGCATTGTCGTACGCAACCGTTTCGAAGCCGGCGAGTTCAAGCCATTGGGTGACAGCCTGGCGCATCGGCTCTTCGTCGTCGACGAACAGCACAAATGATTTCTTGTTAGGCATGCGCATGACCTAAGGACGACTGGAGCGATGGATTGAGACGAGGAAGCTCCACGACAATCTCGGCGCCACCTTCCGGCCGGTTTCCGCCGCGAATGTGACCGTCAAAGTTTTGCACGATCCCATAGGATATCGACAGACCCAGCCCAAGCCCCTTGCCGACCGGCTTGCTGGTGACGAAGGGCTCAAACAATCTGGCGATGACTTCCGGCGGCAAGCCCGGCCCGTTGTCGGCAACCGTGATTTGGACGACCTGATCCGAACATTTCAGGGAAATCGCGATTCGCGGGTCCGGACGCTCGGTGACGGCATCGAGAGCGTTATTGATGAGATTGATGATGACCTGCTCCAACTGGACCGAATAGCCGCTGATAAGGGCATCCGGACAGTCAAACTCCTTCTCGATTTTCGCCCCGACAGCCTTGATTTGGCTCTCCGTCAGAAAAAGCGCGTCGTCTATGGCCTGAGCGACACGAACCGGCATCGGGTGCCCAGGCTCGCTCTTGCGAGCAAACGTTTTCAAATGAGCCGTGATGGCCGCCATCCGCGCGGCGAGCTTGTTGATCGTCGCCAGATTGGTAATGGCCTGGCCGGTTTCGCCGCGTTCGAGGAATATCTTGCTGCTCGCGATGAACGTTCTGATCGCCGCGAGCGGTTGGTTGATCTCGTGGGCAATCGCCGTCGACATCTGGCCAAGCGCGGCAAGTTTACCCGCCTGCACGAGTTCGTTCTGTGTCTCGCGAAGGCGCAGTTCAGTGCGTCGCCGTTCATCGACCTCCGTTCGCAACGATGCGTTCGCTTCCCGCAGCTCATGGGTTGTGCGCTCGACCTCCCGTTTCAGAACGTTGCCCGCTTCACGGGCGGCGATTACGGCCCTTTGACGTTCAACGAGATAAAGAACCAGGAAAATAATAAGGGCTGACAGGGCGCCGCCAATGAGGCCGCCATCGCGCTCGTCAGCCTCGATGGTGCTGAGACTGCTCAGCCGGTGAACGGTCCATCCGTATTCCGGAAGCGACGTGCTCTGCAGCATGAAGCGCTGGCCCGCCTCCGGGCTCTTCATCCTGACGACAGAGGCGTTCGGGCCTCGCTGCTCCAGAATGTCAAATTCAATCGGGCGGCCTGTTTCCTCAGTGGTGTCGGAAGAGTCCTCGCTCGCGCCGAACGTCCGAAACTTGTAGGTTTCGTCGCTGGTCAGAAAGACCGTGTTGGTCTTATCCGTCACCAGCACACGTTCGCCACTCTGGGCCCAGGCCCGCTCGAGGGGCTCGAACTCTATGCGCACCACGGTCACGCCGGTATGTGGCGCCGGCCCCACTGCTTCCGCGATGTAATAGCGGACCTCATCGTTTGTCTCCTCGACGCCCAGATGGGTGCTGCGACCGGAACTCATGGCCTGCTTGAAATAAATTCGGTCAGAAAGGTCACGGCCCACTGGTGCCCGCGGGGACTGTTCGTAGCCCGCTGCGACGACAAGGCCGCTTGCGTCCAGGACATAGAGTGCACGCGTGTCAGCTTCGCGGCTGAGACGCTCGAGTTTCAGCCCCAATTTTCTTGCCAGTTCCTGATCGGAGGGCTTGGCCAGAGCCGCCTGCACGTCAGCGTCAAGTGCGAGGACAACCGGCAAGTGATCCTGGCGCGCAATTTCAGCCTTGAGCGCATTGGTGATGAGCAAGCCTCTCTGCTGGTCGAGAACCTGCTGGGCCCGCAGGCCTGCCTCTCTCCAGATGGAACGCGACGCGAAGATCGAGATGACGACGATCGCCAGCGCAATGCTCAGTAAGCCCACTCTAACGACGTTGGCTGTCTTGAAGAGATTCCGCATGGTGGACCGTCCGGGATTCCCTTTAACCTCTGGATCACCCCTCGATTTTGGCTTCTGCCCAAGTTGCCGCCTTGTCCTGTCGAGGCCGGAAACCGCTAACATCGCTCCAGCCATCGGGGCAAGGACCGCGGAAGTCGTCAAGGTCCATTTGACGGGTGCAGAAACACTGGAGACGCCGGAAACGGCATAAGGAAGACAATTCCCCCGCAATGCGACGGCTCTTGTGTCAAACTTTTCGTGAGAGTGTTGACGCTCTCAGGCGTTGCATTCCTGTTCACCGGTGATGGCATCGATATGCGCAATGATCCGGCGCGGCAATTCGTGGTCGCACTGCCCGAGCACGGACAGGATCTCGAAGCGGAGTGATCGTTTCGGCCGTCAGATGCGTATTCGCGGCGCGCGCTGCCGCCACTGCATCAAGGCCCTGACGACTTGCGACGTGGACGACGTAAAGATGGACGCCGGCAACCCGCGCGAGATAGGCCGCCGTTTGAATGGCCAAAGCCTCCGCGTCGGCCGGGTGCGCCGCTTCCCAGTCAGCCAGCGTGCCCGAAGGCTTGTTGCGCTTGAGGTCCTCCCGAGCGCGCAATCAACGCTCCGTTCTCGCAATGCACGCAGGCTATGACATCTCCACCGAGCTCAGCGATCTGTCTGAATCCTTTCAGCAAGACATCGTCCGATACGGCGTTCACGATGCCCGAAAGACCGCACATATAGAACTTGAACGAGCGGATACCGTATTGCTCCGCGTAATCCGGCATTTCCGAGATCTGCTTGTCGGTGAATATCTGCGGATGGAAGATCGAATCCGTAAGGCGCGCTCGTCCATGGCCCGGCGGAAGCGCGAAACACGTGCGATAAGGCCTGTAGCTGAACACGGCTGCCTCGATTTGCGACGGACGCTACGGCGACATCGATGCAAGCCACGCATCCGCCTTGGACGCTTCGTGAGCATGAAACTCGCTTTAGTGAGCTCGTCGCTTTCTCCACGCGCTCTTCAAGCGCAGCCTTCAACTTCTCAAAGGTCGACAGCTCGTCACTGTCCTCAGTGGCGGGCTGTTCCTTTTGGATAGATTTGATCAGCAGGACGTATTTGGCCATGAGCCAATTGCGGGATCACGATGACCAATCTTTCATTCGTCAATTGCTGAATGCCTCACAGGCGGACGTCTGCGCACTAGATGTCACGCAAAGAACCCGTTTAATTTCAAATATTTAGCTGATACTGCGCCCGATTTGCGCCCGAGATCACATCATGGCGTCGTATCGACGGAGATGCCGAATTTGAGGAAATGCTTGAGCAGAAAGGGTTTTTGCTGGCGCGTCGAACAGTGCGCATCGAACCAGTCTCTGGACTCTGCGTGCAGCGATAACAGCGTAAAATACAGGGTAAAACGCCGAAAATTCCGATGGAGACGCCCAGAAAGGCGAGAAGCTCCGATTTGACAGGCATTTCTGAGCTTTTTCCCTGTGAAAAAGAACAGGGATGGATTTTACGGATCAGGCTACTTTCGCGAGAATATCAGGGAAGACTTCCCTGTATTTGATTCGCGATTTCTGTCGGTCCGCGTCGCTTCGGGACCTCGTCCGTGGAGGTCACCGTGGGCACGCTTGCCATCAAATATAAAGACCCTCGGAAGCTCAAGCCGCGGGCGAAAAATCCTCGGACGCACACTCCTCGCCAAATCAAGCAGATCGCCGCCAGCATCCAGGAATTCGGATTCATCAATCCGGTGTTAGTTGATGGGTCTGACGGGATCGTTGCCGGCCACGCCCGGGTCGAGGCGGCAACTTCCGTGGGTATGACAGATGTCCCCACGGTACGGGTCGATCACCTCTCTCCCGCCCAGGTCCGCGCATATGTGATCGCAGACAACAGGCTCGCCGAAAAGGCCGGCTGGGATCGGGAGCTGCTAGCCTTGGAACTGCAGGAACTCTCCGTCGAACCAAACTTCGACGTCACGGTAACGGGGTTTGACACCGCCGAAATCGACATTCTCATCAGCGAGGCCAGCGACACCGAGCCGGACGAAGCCGACATCGTCCCAGAGATCGACCGTTCCGAACCTGCGGTATCCCAACCAGGTGATCTTTGGCGTATCGGCGATCATTTCCTGCTGTGCGGGGACGCACTCAAGCCCGCCAGTTACGAGCGCCTCCTGCGCGGCAAGCGGGCGCAGATGGTGTTTACCGATCCGCCCTACAATGTCCGGATCGCCGGCAACGTCTCGGGCCTGGGCAAAGTCAGCCGAACGACCTCTATGCGCGGGCCGCAACGAACAGAGGTTGTCGGACCGTGATCGATACCTCGGGCCCCGCGCTCGCGGCGGCCTTGAAGGTGGGTCTGTTCATTATAAAGCCGAATCTGCGAGAGCTCCGCGGGCTCACGGGCGAGGCTCTTGAAGATGAACCGTCCTGGATTGCTGCCTGCTCCAAACTGGTTGCATCGGGACAGGTCGAAATCGTTTCACTCACGCTCGGGCACAGGGGTGCCCTCCTTGTGTCCCGAGACACCGTCCTGCGAGCGCCCGCGCTTTGCATCAGACCTGCGAGCACGGTCGGTGCCGGTGACAGCTTCCTCGGTGCCCTGGTCTGGGCCGTTGCGTCCGGCCGCGACCTCAAGGAGGCGTTTCGATACGGGATTGCCGCAGGTTCCGCGGCCTTGCTGGCTCCCGGCATCCAGCCTGGCCCTCGCGAAGACATCGAGCGCCTCCACAGTGAGGTGCTAGTCCATACGCTGTAACAGACAGCCGCGCGCAGCGTTTGCTGCTTTGGAGCGTTTATTCCTCATTGAGCGCTCGCCGCAGCCTGCGAATGATCACGCGTCGCGCGCGATCGTCGGCAGCGGCGTCAATCCGGTCGTTGATGTCGAGAATGAGCTCGGACATGTCGTTGTGCCAGTCGAGCGAAACCACTGCATCGGGCGCGAGCCGGCGGCGATGCCCGCCGTTCATCGGCGTCGGCTTCGCGGAAGAAAGATCGTAGACGTCGTCCAGGATCGGAATGAACATCCGCGCCTCCGGCAGGAGGCGTTCAGCAATCCGCGCGGACAGTCCCTGCAGGGCAGGCTCCTCCCCGTGCACCAGAAAGAGGCCGCGGCGAATGGGGCGCCGCTCAGCGACCCAGCGCGTCAGCTCCGGCCCATCCGCGTGCCCGGAATATTCATCCAGCATACGGATGCGGGCCGCGACTTTGATCTCTTCGCCAAAGATGCGGACCGCCTTTGCGCCGTCCGCAAGAAATCGCCCCAGCGTGCCTTTCGCCTGAAAGCCGACCAACAGCACCGTTGCATTCTTGTGCCACAGCCATTGCCGTAAGTGATGCCGGATCCGGCCGGCGTCGCACATACCGCTGCCGGCAATAACGATGTGGCTTCCTGAGACCCGCGACAGGGCTTTGCTCTGGTCAACCGTTTCGGTGCATCGCAAGTTGGGCGACTGCATCACTCGGTCGAGATTGATCTCGGGACTGAGGCTTTTGGAATGCTTGCGGAACACCGAGGTCGCACGGATCGCCAGCGGAGAATCCAGGAAGACCGGCACAGCGGAAATTTCACCACGTTCCATCAGGCCGAACAGATCGACAAGCAGCTCCTGCGTGCGCTCGACCGCAAAGGCGGGAATGAGCAACGTGCCGCCGCCGGCAATGGCTTCGCGCACCTCCTTCGCCAGACGCCTGCGCCTTTCCTCTTCGGTGACGGCTGGACGATCCCTATCGCCATACGTCGATTCCGCGATCACGTAGTCGAAATCCGCTGGGGCTTCCGGGTCGGGCTGCAGAAGTTTCGCGTCCGGGCCGATGTCACCGGAGGCCAGGATGCGCAACGGGTCCGCCTGATTGTTGTCCCGGCATTCGATCTCGATGGAGGCCGAACCCAAGAGGTGGCCGGCATTCCAGTAGCGCGCGCGTATGCCGGGAGCGACGTCGATCCAGGTTTCATACGCCACCGCGCTGAAAGACGTCATCATCCCAGTGGCATCTTCCGCCGTATAGATCGGCTCAACCGCCGGCCGGCCGCGCCTGGCGTTGCGTGTGTTGAGGATCTCGACCTCGCTCTCCTGGATGTTTCCGGCGTCAGGCAAGAGATAGGAGCACAGATCGATGGTGCCGGGCGTGGCGAAGATCGGGCCGGTGAAGCCCTGACGGACCAGCTTCGGCAGAAGCCCGCTGTGGTCGATATGGGCGTGCGTCAGAAGCACCGCGTCGATATCGGTAGGCCGGAACGGGAACGGGTCATAGTTCAGGGCCTTGAGCGTCTTCGGACCCTGAAACATCCCGCAGTCGATCAGGATGCGTGCGCCCGCCGTCTCCAGCATGTGGCAGGAGCCGGTGACGGTGCGGGTGGCCCCGCAGAACCTCAGAAGTGTGCTCATCCGGCTGATGTCCTTGCTGTCCGCCCGATCTCACCTTCCAGGGCCTGCGCCAGCACGCCGTCCAGCGCGATCGCATTGGTGAAATGCGAAACGCTGTCCGTGGACTTGACCGAGCGGATGCCGGCACGCGCAAACTCATCCAAGGTCACGCGCGGAAAGAGGGCGTGTGTCACGATGGCATCGATCGATACGGCGCCGGCGGCGACGAGCGCACGAGCGCAAACGGCAAGCGTTCCGCCGGACGATACGAGGTCATCAACCAGCAGCACCGGGCGGCCACGGACCCCTTCCGGATTCGGCAATTCAATCTCGACCGAGCGATCACCATGCCGCGTCTTGCGCGCGGTCATGTGAGGCAATGCAAGCCGCGCGGCAAGATTGCTGACCCAGCCTTCCGATTCCTCATCCGGCCCGACCACGATGGCCTCGCGGTCGAACCCCGTGGCCTGAAGGGAATCGGCGATGGCCGGCATGGCCGACAGATTGTCGGCTTCGATGCCCGGGAAAACAACGCGAATGTTGCGCGTGCGATGAAGGTGCGCGTCCACCGTAACGATGCGGTCGAACGCGGCGGCTAAAAGCCGGCCGACAACTCGTTGGCTGACGGCCTCCCCTGCCTTAAAGGCCGTATCCTGACGCATATAGCAAAGATAAGGCGCAACCAGCACTAGCCTTCGGGTACCGCCTTCGCGAAGAGCGTCGGCGGTCAGCAGCAGCGCGAGAAGCTTGTCATTCGGATGGTCAAGCGACGCGAAGACGATGACGACGTCCGCGCCCGGCTTCACCGTCACCCGGATCTCTTCGTCGGGAAACTTGTGAATCGCAATTTCATCGCACGTCACGCCGAAGCGGCCGGCGACCTGCCCTGCCTGCGCGATGCTGGACGGAAGCGCCTGAATGACAGCCGTCATCGCGGCGCCCCGGCCGCAGCCGCCTGACCGTTGATCACATAGCCCGACTGCGCGTCGGCGGCAGCCGCGGCCAGCTCAAACTCGGGATGCTCGCAGGCGTAGATGCGATAGAGCGGCTCGCCCTGCTCGACGCGGTCGCCGATCTTCTTCAGCACCAAAATGCCCGCCCCCTTGTCGATCGGCGCGCCGGCGATGCGCGCAAGCTGGTTGAGCCGCAGGCAGTCGATGCCTTCGACCAAGCCATCCGCAGGCGCGTGGACGTCAACCGTCAGCGTCCCAAGAGTGTTGTTGCAGCTCGACGGACCTTGTGCCTCGATGATCCGTTGCAACTGCTTGTGCGCAGCTCCGCTTTCCAGGAGTTCGCGCGCGCGGGCATAGCCGGCGCCGCCGCGGATCTTGGAGTCGTATTCGAGCAGGTGGGCCGCGAGGCGCAGCGACTTTTCGCGCAGGTCGCGCGGCGCATCCGGCTCATTAGAGAGTACGGCCATCACGTCCTGCGCCTCCAGCACCGGCCCGATGCCGCGGCCGACCGGCTCCCGCCCGTCGGTCGTCACCACCTCGACCGAGAGGCCGAAATGATCGCCCACGAACTCGAACAATTTGCGAAGGCGCATCGCTTCGAGACCGGTCGTGACCTTGGCGGCGGGACCTGCGGGAATATCGATCAAAAGATGGGTCGCGCCGGCGGCGATCTTCTTGGACAGGATCGAGGCGACCATCTGCTCCCGGGTGTCGATCCCCAAAGGCCGCTCGACACCGATCAGGATGTCGTCGGCCGGAGAGAGGTTTACGCGGCCGCCCCAGACGAGGCAGCCGTTATAGGCATGCACGATTTCCCGCATTTCCTCGATGCCGATATCGACACGCGCCAGCACCTCCATGGTATCGGCGGTGCCGGCCGGCGAGGTGATCGCGCGCGAGGAGGTCTTCGGAATGGTGAGACCGTGCGCTGCGACGATCGGCACGATCACCATCGAGGTCCGGTTGCCGGGGATGCCGCCGATGCAATGCTTGTCCACCACGGTTGGGCGGTCCCAGCTCAGCTTGGTGCCCGCGTCCGCCATCGCGCGGGTTAACGCCAAGAGTTCGCTCGAAGTCATGAAGCTCGCCGATCCGACGAGGAAGGCGGCGATTTCCATGTCAGAATACCGAAAGCCAGCGATATCCCTGATGATGGCGGCTATGTCTTCGGCAGAGAGGGTATGGCCGAGAATCTTCGAGCGCACCGCTTCGAGGCTCTTCGGCGGCTTGGTCGGGCTGACGCTGACGAGCGTGCCGGTCGGGCAGGCAAACCGGCGGAAGGCCGGCTCCGACAGGCCAAGCTCCTCCGCACCGACCAAGGTATCGTCATCGGTGATGAGCAGCGTCGCCAGCATCGACCGCGTGCCGTTTCCGAGCTCGACCCGGCTGAAGCCGCGAAACACCTCCGGACGGAGCGCCCGCGAATGCCGCGAAATTACCGCGACGTTTTCACGGCCAGTGTCGAGGGCGATGCGCCGGACCTTCAGCTTGGGGCGGGGCTTGGGTTCTGCCTTCATTATCGATTCCGTGCGCGTGTGCCTGCGGGGCAATCTTTACTTGAGTATACCGTCGATGGTTGCCGGCCCGATGGCCAAATCGAGGCGTCTCGGGACCAGCCGGATCGCCCTATCGCAATGGCGCATGGGCGATACGATATCGGAGCCGGCAGCTATGAACATAACAATCATGAGACCCGGTGCTCGCTTGACGCTAATCAATTGTTGGAGTGCAGTAGCCCTATATTGGGTTGATGGAGATTGCTCATGTTGAAGGATCTTGTTGTCAAATTGTCCACCGAGGGCAAAGCCGACCCGGCCGCGAACTATGCACTTTCGATAGCGGACTCCTTCGGCGCACACCTGACCGGCGTTGCCTTTGCGCTGGAGCCGGTCATTGCGGAGCCCATCGTAGGCGGCATCGGCAGCAACATCATCGACCGCGCGATTGCCGAGAATCAGGACGCCGCCAAGGCCGCGATCAAGCGTTTCGAGGCCGACACAAGGAAGCGAAATCTGTCGGTAGCGACTCAACAAGTCACCGCCATTCCCGCCCACGCGACCGGAGAGTTCGGAAGGATCGCCCGCTGCTCCGGCCTGTCGGTCGTCACGCAAGCAGATCCTAAGTGTACGACGTCGAACGACATTTTCATCGAGGCGGCACTTTTTGGATCCGGCCGTCCGGTCGTTATAGTACCATATATACAAAAAGAGCGCCTCAATCTCCGCAGGGTCATATGCTGCTGGGATGGAAGCGCACCCGCCGCCCGCGCAATAGGCGATGCTTTACCTTTCCTGAGAAAAGCAGACCACGTCGAACTGCTGGTCGTCGCGACTGAGAAAACCCGTGAGATCGATAACCTCGGACCCGACATGGCGGATCACCTGAACCGGCTTGGCTTGAAGGTGTTTCTCCGGCAGATCCACGCGGCCGATATCGACGTCGGAAATGCAATCCTGTCCTATGCCGCCGACAACGACGCAGCTTTCCTGGTGATGGGTGGCTATGGCCATTCGCGCTTCCGCGAGTTCGTCCTCGGCGGGGCGACACGAGTGATCCTGTCAAGCATGACTCTTCCGGTGCTGATGGCTCATTAGCCGGAGGCAAAAGAACCAGACAGAAATGAGCAATGCCTCAACGTCACCGCGCTTCAGCGCACCTGTGTGCGGAAGTCCGCTGAAATCTGAAATGGGTCAGTGATGTCACGATCTGGTAAGTGGCTCATCATCAGCGCGGTGGTCGCGATTGCGGCAGTGGCTCTGTACTTTGCACCCGGATGGCTCCGCTCCTCAGCGCTGCCACCTGAATTCGCCAGCGCCAACGGCCGCATCGAAGCGACCGAAATCGACATTGCGACCAAGAGCGCCGGCCGCGTGAAGGATATCCTGGTCGGTGAAGGCGATTTCGTCACGGCCGGCCAGGTTATGGTGAAGATGGATACGCAAGTCCTTGAGGCGCAACGGCGCGAGGCGGTGGCGCAGTTGCGCCGTGCGGAGATTGCGGTGGAAACCGCCCGCGCCCAAGCGGTGCAGCGCAAGTCCGAAAAGCTGGCAGCACTTGCCGTCGTTGCGCAGCGCCAGGCCGAACTCGAGGCTGCGAAGAAGCGCTTCGAACGGTCCGAACAACTCGCCAAGACCGGCTCCGGATCGATCGAAACGCTGGACAACGATCGCGCCCGCTACGAAGGTGCGAAGGCGGCGGTCAGCGCAGCGGACGCGCAGGTTGCCGCCGCCGATTCCGCAATCAGTGCTGCGGAATCGCTGGTCGTGCAGGCGATGGCCACGGTCGACGCTGCCAAGGCCACGCTCGATCGCATCCAGGCCGACATCGACGACAGCACATTGACCGCGCCGCGCGATGGACGCGTGCAGTACCGCGTGGCGCAACCCGGCGAGATACTCGCTGCCGGCGGCAAGGTGCTGAACTTGGCCGATCTCGGCGACGTGTTCATGACCTTCTTCCTGCCGACCTCGCAGGCCGGCCGCGTTGCGATCGGCTCGGAGGTTCGGCTCGTGCTCGATGCGGCGCCGAACTTCGTCATCCCTGCCCGCGCGACCTTTATTGCCGATGTTGCCCAATTCACGCCGAAGACAGTCGAGACGGCCGACGAGCGGCAAAAGCTCATGTTTCGGATCAAGGCTAGGATCGAGCCGAACCTTCTCAAGAAGCACATCAGGCAGGTAAAGACAGGCCTTCCCGGCATGGCCTATGTCCAGTTGCGCCCTGATGCACAATGGCCGGAGAAGCTGCAGATCAGGCTCCCGCAATGACACCCGGCACGCCCGCGATGCCGGTGGCGCGCACACGGAACGTCAGCCTGCGCTACGGCAAGGTCGCCGCACTTTCATCGGTCACGCTCGATATTCCTGCCGGTTGCGTGGTCGGGCTGATTGGCCCGGACGGGGTCGGCAAATCGAGCCTCCTCTCGCTGATCTCCGGCGCGCGTGCCTTGCAGACCGGCAGCCTCCATGTGCTCGGTGGCGATATCGCGAGCGCGTCACATCGGCGCTCGGTGTGTCCGCGTATTGCCTATATGCCGCAAGGGCTCGGCAAGAACCTTTATCCGACGCTTTCGGTATTCGAGAACATCGAATTCTTTGCACGCCTGTTCGGACAGGCGCGTGCCGAGCGCAAGACACGCATTGCCGAACTCCTGCAGGCGACCGGCCTGGCGCGCTTCGTCAACCGGCCCGCCGGCAAGCTGTCCGGCGGAATGAAACAAAAGCTCGGGCTGTGTTGTGCGCTCGTGCATGATCCCGACCTTCTGATCATGGACGAGCCGACCACCGGCATCGATCCCTTGTCCCGCCGCCAGTTCTGGGAACTGATCGAGCGTATCCGGGCCGGCCGGCCGGGCATGAGCGTTCTGATCGCCACCGCCGACATGCACGAGGCATCGGCCTTTGACTGGCTGATCGCGATGGATGGGGGCCGCGTCCTCGCCAGCGGCACCGTGCCGGATCTCTTGACCAAAACCGGGACGGAAGCGCTCGAATCTGCGTTCGTCGCCATGCTGCCGGAGGAGAGGCGGCGCGGCCACCGCAAGGTCGAGATAGCGCCCCGCGACGGCGACGATGACATCGCGATCGAGGCGCAAAATCTCACCATGCGCTTTGGCGATTTCGTCGCGGTCGAGAATGTGAGCTTCCGTATTCACCAGGGCGAGATCTTCGGATTTCTCGGCTCGAACGGTTGCGGCAAGACCACGACCATGAAGATGATCACGGGGCTCTTGCCGCCAAGCGAGGGCGCAGCGCTTCTGTTCGGCCAACCGCTCGATGCGCACGACCTCACGACGCGCCGCCGGGTCGGCTACATGTCGCAAGGCTTTTCGCTCTATACCGAACTGACGGTGAGGCAAAACCTCGAGCTGCATGCGCGCCTGTTTCAGCTGCCGCCGGAAACCATCCCCGCGCGCGTTGCCGAGGTGGCAGAGCGATTCGAATTATCTGGGTTAATGGACGTCCTTCCGGGCGCGCTGCCGCTCGGACAGCGGCAACGGCTGCAGCTCGCGGTCGCGATGATCCACGCCCCGGCCATCCTGATCCTCGACGAGCCGACATCCGGTGTCGACCCGATCGCTCGCGACGGCTTCTGGCAGACGCTGGTCGAGCTGTCGCGGCGCGACGGCGTCACTATCTTCATCTCGACGCACTTCCTGAGTGAAGCCGAGCGCTGCGACCGGGTATCGTTCATGCATGCCGGTCGCGTCCTGGTCAGCGATACGCCGGCCGCGTTGACCGAGAAGCGTCATGTGAAGACGCTGGAAGAGGCTTTCATCAGCTATCTCGAAGAGGTGGTGGAGGAGGCCCCCACCTCCCCAGTTGCACCCGCAGCCCCCGCAACTCCAGACGGTGAGCGCAGCAGGAGGGGACGTTTGTTCGAGCCGCGGCGCATGCTCAGTTATACCAGCCGCGAAGCGCTCGAACTGCGGCGCGATCCGATCCGAGCCACCATGGCGCTGGTCGGCAGCGTCATCCTGCTTCTGATCTTCGCCTACGGCATCACGATGGACGTAGAGGATCTCAGCTTCGCTGTGCTCGACCGCGATCAGACCATCGCTAGCCAAAACTACACTCTCAATATCGCGGGCTCACGCTACTTTAACGAACAGTCGCCGCTCACCGATTACGAGGATATCGACCGGAGGATGAAGTCCGGCAAACTCACGCTCGCACTCGAAATCCCGCCCGGCTTTGGCCGAGACATCGCGCGCGGCGCAAATGTCGAGATCGGAGCATGGGTCGATGGCGCGATGCCGATGCGTGCCGAGACCGTTCAGGGTTATGTGACGTCGCTTCACCGTCAATGGCTGAACAGCAGGGGCACGAGCACGAGCCCGGTCATCATTGCCTTGCGCTATCGCTACAATCCCGACGTCCGCAGCATCGTGGCAATGGCGCCGGCCATCATTCCGATGTTGTTGCTCCTGATCCCCGCCATGCTCACCGCGCTTAGCGTCGTCCGCGAGAAGGAGATCGGCTCCATCATCAATTTCTATGTCACGCCGACTACGCCGCTCGAATTCCTGCTCGGCAAGCAGCTCCCCTACGTCGTGCTGGCGATGTTCAATTTCGTTCTCTTGGTGCTGATCACCGTTACGCTGCTCGATGTGCCGTTCAAGGGCAGCTTCACCACATTTCTCGTTGGCGCGCTGCTTTATGTCATCTCGGCCACGGCGATGGGGCTCCTGATGTCATCCTTCGTGCGCAGCCAGGTCGCGGCGATTTTCGGCACCGCGATCGCGACCCTGATCCCAGCGATGCAGTATTCTGGCTTCATCGAACCTGTCTCGGCCCTGGAGGGCTTCGGGCGCTTCATCGGTGAAATCTATCCGACGACGCATTTCCTCACGATTTCGCGTGGCACCTTTGCGAAAGGTCTCGATTTTTACGCTTTGCGGAACTCGTTCGTACCGCTCGCGATCGCGGTCCCGGTCCTCATTGGGCTGTGTGCGCTCCTGATCAGGAAGCAGGAGACGTAGCATGCGTCTGGCCAATATCTTCAATCTGGGCGTCAAGGAATTGCGCAGCCTGGTGCGCGATCCGATCATGCTCGTCCTGATCGCCTACGCTTTCACGGTGGCCGTTTACACGGCAGCTTCAACCATACCGGAGTCGCTCAACAGGGCCGCCATCGCGATCGTGGACGAGGATCGTTCGGCGCTGTCCACGCGCATCGTCAACGCATTCTACCAGCCCTATTTCACGCCTCCAAAGCTGATCTCGGCTGCGCAAATGGACGCCGGCCTCGACGAGGGCTCGATCACCTTCGCTCTCGACATTCCGCCGAATTTCCAGCGTGACGTACTCGCGGGGAAGGACGCCGAAATCCAGTTGAACGTGGACGCGACGCGTGTGAGCCAGGCCTTCACCGGCGCGGGCTATATCGAGACCATCGTTGCGACCGAGGTGGCCGCCTTCCTGCAGCGCTACCGCGCCGCGACCCAATTGCCGGTCGATCTCGCGACGCGCCTCCGTTTCAATCCGACCCTGAACAAGGCGTGGTTCGGAGCGATCATAGAGGTCATCAACCAGGTGACCCTGTTGTCGATCATTCTCACCGGAGCCGCCCTGATCCGCGAGCGTGAACACGGTACCATCGAGCATCTTCTGGTGATGCCGGTCACGCCGTTTGAGATCCTGGCGAGCAAGCTCTGGTCGATGGCGCTGGTCGTGCTTGCCGCCTGCGCGGTGTCGATCGTCTTCGTCGTTCAGGGATTGCTTGCCGTCCCGATTCACGGGTCGGTCGCATTGTTTCTTGCCGGAGCCGGCGTCAACCTGTTTGCCAGCACATCGCTCGGAATATTGCTCGCCACAGTCGCCCGCTCAATGCCGCAATTCGCGCTGCTCACCATGCTAGTGATCATGCCGCTGGAAATGCTATCCGGCGGAATGACACCGCGCGAAAGCATGCCCGAGATCGTCCAGACCATCATGCTGGTTGCGCCGACCACACATTTCGTGCTGCTGGCCCAGGCGATCCTGTTTCGGGGCGCCAGCTTGGCAGTCGTGTGGCCGCAATTCTTGGCTCTCGCTGCGATCGGCGCGGCCCTCTTTTGCCTTGCGCTGCTCATGATCCGAAAGACAATCCGCGATGGCGGGTAACTTCTCCATTTCAATGCTTTGCGCTCGCTGCGGGCTAAACGAGCATCTTTGCCCTTACTGCTCGTTGCGCGCACAAGCGATGCATAACGCTGCCTCTGGCCGCGCGTTGAGCCGCTCGGGAGCGATCTCCTCCCCGCACCGGACACACTGCCCGTAGGTACCGTCCTCAATTCGCGTCAGGGCGCGGGTTACCGATACAATCTCGCGTGCAACAAGAGCGGCCTGGGCGCGGAGCGAGTCGTCGTCTTCCATTTCGACGGCTTGTTCGGAAGGGTCCGGATCCAGCGGCTGAGCCAAATCCTCGGCAATGCTGCTCTGCCGTGCTTTGAGTTCGGCAAGCTGCGACTCAAGACGCTTTCGTGCAGCGGCAGTATCGGCCATGGCAAAGTCTCCGTTGATCGTCGAGACAGGCGTAACCTAAACTGATTTTATTTCGGGAAACGCGCGCAACGCAATTTTGCTCAACTCCCGCAGCCACAGCACGGAGCTTGCGACCGCGGCACAGAATAGCCAGTCCGTCAGGCCAAGGCCAACCGTAGAGAACGCCTCCTGCAGGAACGGCGTGTAGATCACAAGCACATGTAGCATAATCGATAGCGCGATTGCGGCCCAGACCCAGCCGTTACTGAACATGTCAGCAAAAGCGCTGCGATCATCCGAGCGCGCATTGAAGACATTGAAGAGCTGATACAACACGAGCGTCGTAAACGCCATGGTCCGGGCATAGTCGACGGTGCCGGCGCCTTCGATCAGCCCGCCAGGCAGGCACGCGTCGAGAACGAGCAAGGTGCCGGTCGCCATGATCGCTCCGACGAACACGATCCCGCCCCACATGCGTCGCGTAAGCACGCCTTCAGCTCGCGGCCGCGGCGGTTGGCGCATCACGTTGGCGTCAGCAGGGTCGACGCCGATCGCAAGCGCCGGCGCGCCATCCGTGACAAGATTGATCCAGAGAATCTGCGTCGCGAGCAGAGGAAGCACGAGACCGCCATGCTGCGCCTCTGTTAGGCCGAGCGCTCCCGCCAGCAGAACGCCAAAGAACATCGTCATGACCTCGCCGATATTCGACGACAGCAGGTAGCGCAGAAAGCTCCGGATATTGAGGAAAATCGCGCGGCCTTCCTCGACTGCGGCAACAATCGTGGCGAAATTGTCGTCCACGAGGACCATATCAGCTGCCTCTTTCGAGACATCCGTTCCGGTGATGCCCATCGCGATGCCAATATCAGCAGCTTTCAGCGCTGGCGCATCGTTGACGCCATCGCCTGTCATCGCGACCGTTTCGCCCGAACGCTGCAATGCTTCGACGATGCGCAGCTTGTGCTCGGGATTGACGCGTGCATAGACCGAGACGTTCGTGACGGCGCGGTCGAGATCGTCTTGCGACATGGCCTGAATGTCTGCGCCGCTGAGGACCTGGTGTCCCGAGCCGATACCGAGTTCGGCCGCGACGATTGCCGCGGTTTTCGGATGGTCGCCTGTAATCATGATGGAGCGGATGCCGGCGCTCTTGGCGCGGGCCACCGCATCGCGCGCTTCCTGGCGGGGCGGATCGATCATGCCGATCAGGCCGAGGAAGACGAGGTCGTTTTCGAGCTGCTCGTCAAACCTCCGCTCGTCTGACGCAAGCGAGCCGAAGGCCACGCCGAGCGTCCGCAGCGCCTCGGCGGCCAGCGCGTCATTGCTCGCCATGATGTCCCTCTTGCGCGCATCGGTCAGCGGAACGGCGTCCCGACCGACAAGCTCGTGCGAGCAATGCGCTAGCAGTACATCCGGTGCGCCCTTGGTCAGGACGATGAGGCGCTCCGGTCGCTCAGCGTCTTTATGCACCGTACTCATCAGCTTGCGTTCGGAGGAGAACGGAATTTCCGCAATGCGAGGGAAGCGCGCCTCAAGCGCCTGCGGCGACAGCCCGGCCTTGCGCGCGGCTACGACCAGGGCGCCCTCGGTCGGATCACCCTGCACGACCCAGGAACCACCCCGCTCCTGCAACGCCGCGTTGCTGGCCCGCTCGGCGGCGGTCAGCGCGCGCCTGAGCTCAAACTGCAATACTTCTTCGTCGGATGCCCGATGCACAAAATCCAATTGACCGCTCGGCGTGTAGCCTGTGCCGGACAGGTTCACGCAGCAGCTTGCCGTCACCACGCGCCGTACTGTCATTTCATTGCGGGTCAGCGTGCCGGTCTTGTCGGAGGCGATGACCGTCGCCGAACCGAGCGTCTCCACGGCGGACAGACGCCGGATGATCGCGTTCTTCTTCGCCATGCGCTGCACACCGATGGAGAGCGCCGCAGTGACGATCGCCGGCAGGCCTTCCGGGACCGCTGCGACCGCGAGCGCAATGCCGAAGATGAGCACGTTGAAGAATTGCGAAACGCTGCGGACCTCGCTGACAAGAACGATCGTGCAGATCATCGCCATGGCAATGGCGACAACTGTGAGTGCGAGCACCTTGCCGACGTGATCAAGTTCCCTCTGAAGCGGCGTGACCTCGTCGGGCGCCTGTTCGAGAAGGTGCGCGATGCGCCCCATCTCGGTGCGCATGCCGGTCGCTGTAACGACGGCCCGGCCATGGCCGTAGACGGCTATCGTCCCGCTGAAGATCATGTTGCGCCGGTCGCCAATCTCGGCGTCACCCGCAAGCGGCGCGAGATCCTTGGAAACCGGGAGGCTCTCTCCCGTAAGCGCGGCTTCCGCTGTCTGCAGCGCGGCACAATGAACGAGCCTCGCGTCGGCTGGAATGGTGTCGCCTTCCTCTACCAAAATGATGTCGCCGGGTACCACCTCCGTCGCGAGAATGCTCTGTCTCGTTGCATCGCGAATGACAGTTGCGCGGGCGGCCGACATGTCGCGCAAGGCTGCGGCCGCCCGTTCGGCGCGCGCTTCCTGGATATAACCCATGAACGCATTGAGGGTGACGATCGCCAGAATCGCGATCGCCTCGTAGGGCAGCGCAGCGGCGCTCTCGTAAAGCCAAAGGCCGGCCGAAATCGTGGCTGCGGCGACCAACAGAATCACCAGGATCGAAGCGAACTGTTCAAGAAACTTTCGCCACGCCGGGCGTGGCGGGTCGGCAGCGAGTTCGTTTCTGCCGTAGCGCGCGAGGCGTTCCCTCGCCTCACCCGCGCTCAGACCGCGCTCGGGATCGACCTGAAATGCAGAAAGGACAGCGTCGGCCGTATCTTTATACGGCGCGGCGGGAACTGGTTCTGCAGAGGTGTCGTGCATGCTCAGAACGGGTTATGTCCAAGCGCCGTGCTCTGACAGGAAATCCATCCTGCTTGGAGCCGGAAGCCGCAGCGCAATCCTCGCTCACAGATTCACTGCTCGGGACGATCCTCTACGAGGTGGACGACACCGGCCACCTTTTCGACCGGAACGATGAATGCAAGTCCGTGGCCGGGGGCGGTCAGCTCGGCCGCGCGCACGATCTCGGCCAAGATTGCGTCCTTGATATCGTCGGGGACAACCGTGAGCACGATCTCCTTTTCAGGCTCGATTTGAATCCCGAAAACCTTCTGCTGTTCGTTGCGGCCGATCCCGCGGCCGAACAGCACGGTGCCGCCATGGGCGCCGGCCTTCATCGTGGCTTCTAGGACCGTATCCCCCCAACCCTTCCGCACAATACTGACGATCAGGCAGGGACTATGCATCTCGCTCACTCCCCGGTTGACGGGTTTTCAATCGGACGAAAAAGCCAAGCACGAGGACAGACAGGATCGGCGCAAGGGCGATCAGCGCCACAAGACCGAAACCGTCGACGACCGGATTCTGACTTCCTGCCGATGCAGCTGCACCGAGCGCAAGCGCCAGCAGGAAGCTATTCGCCAACGGGCCGGTGGCCACGCCACCGGCATCCACCGCAATCCCAACGAAGTCCCGCTCGCTGAACCACATCAGTGCGACAACGCACAGATAGCCCGGCACGAGCAGGTAAGGGAGCGGAATTGCGAACGCGATCCTCAGCATTCCGACCCCGACCCAGACTGCTACGCCAATGCATGTCGCATACAGGACCATCGGCCCGGGAATCGAGCCGTTCGAGGCGTCCTCTACCTGCTGGGCCAGAATACGCACCGCCGGCTCTCCGAAGGTCGTAAGAAACCCGAGCAGCACCCCGGCCATCACGAACAGCCATTTGTTCTCCAGCGCGCCGAGGCCCTCGCCGATCGCACGTCCGAAAGGCAGGAAGCCGATGCCAATTCCGAGTAGAAACAGATAAAGACCGACCGCCGCGATCGCGGTGCCCTTGAGAATGTCGGCGACCTGCCGGCGCGGCAGCTTGAGCAGGAACACCTGAAAGAGCAGGAAGAGCAGCGCCAGAGGTACGATTGCGATCGTCACGCTCCAGAATGTCGCTGTAATCTCATCAAGCACGGTCGCGATCATGACAGCAGAATCCCCATCAGAAGGATAGCGATGATCGGCCCAATCGACGCAAAGCCCATAAGTCCGAAGCCATCGGTAATGGCGGAGCGGCCCGCGAGCACGGAGCTCAGGCCGATCGCCAATGCGATGATCACCGGAGCTGACAGAACCCCGGTGGTCACGCTGCCGGCGTCAAATGAGAGCGCGATGTATTGCGGCGGCGCGAACAGCGCGAGCAGGAGCATGATCGCATAGGCCGCGGTCAGCATGTACTTGATCGGCCAACCGAGCAGGATGCGCATCATCGCGACCGCATTCAGGGTCGCGAGCCCGGCAGCGATCATATAAAGAACCACCTGGCCTGACATCGCGCCTTTCGAGGCGATATCGACTTGTCCGGCCAGCACAAGAACGTCAGGCTCAGCCACCGTAGTCGCAAAGCCGAACGCAAACGCAACACCGATGATAAGAGCAAGCGATCTCTTTTTCGGCAGTTCGGCTCCGATGAACCGCCCCATCGGCAATATGCCGAGATCAACGCCTGTGAAAATCAGCAGCATGCCGGCGATGGCAAGGATCGAGCCCAGGAAAAACTGCAGCAACAGTTCAATCGGCGCCTGGATGATCGTGACCTGAATCACGCAGACGACGACGACGAGTAGCGCGATCGCCTTCAATACCTCAAGCAGCTTGTCTTTGAGCAATGGCCACATGAGACCAAATGATTACACTGGAGAGTGGAAAATCAAAGTGGCTGATCGCCTCTCCGGCCGCGACCTGGAAAGCTGGCACCACCCCACTGGAAGCGCGAAATAGCACGGTTGCCAAGGCAAAGGGTTGCGAGCGCTTCCTCGTCGGAGCGTTGCAAGAGAGGAGAGATTGGTTGACGCGACCGCTGATCGGCATCGTCCAAGACCATGTCTTGACCCTCAGGGACCCTACGCAGATGATCGACAAGATTGGAGGCGCACAATGAGCAGCATCACCTCCCGCCGCCTGTTCGACGCGCTGCTCACCGAGCCCGGCGTCGGGCGGGACTCGTGAACTGGAGGCGGCGAAATAAGGTTCGGTTTTGTGTGCAAGGCGATCCGGCTGCGCCACCCGGCAGGAAAGATGTGATGATGAAGGCGTTTCGCGCTGGCCTTGCCGCCAGTCTTTATGTCCTGGCCGTTGCGCCGGGCGCGGCGCAAATGGCGCCGGATGTCCGGCGTGGGCTGGTGCTTGCGAAAACGCGATGCGCGCAATGCCATTCCATCGACAAGGCCGGGCCGAGCCCGCTCTCAATCGCACCGCCGTTCCGCGACCTTCACAAGCGCTACCCGGTCGAAAGCCTCGAAGAAGCGTTCGTCGAAGGGATTTCGACGGGTCATCCAACCATGCCGGAATTTCGGTTCCGGCCGGATCAGATCGCCAATCTGATCGCCTTTCTCAAGTCGCTGGAATAGTTCCGCGCCATGAATCGTTATGTTTCGCTGATCCTGTTCCTCGCGCTCGTGCTGGGTGGCGGGCTTGCCCTCGGTTTCCTCACCGCGCCGCGTGAATGGTACGCCGGGCTCGCCAAGCCCTCCTTCAATCCGCCCGCCTGGCTGTTCGGTCCAGTGTGGACGATGCTCTATATCCTCATTGCCATCGCGGGCTGGCGTGTGTGGCAGTGCGACCGGAGCGGCTGGCCGATGACTCTGTGGTGGGTACAACTCGCCCTGAATTTTCTGTGGACGCCAGTGTTCTTCGCCGCTCACCAGATCGGCCTTGCGCTCGTCGTCATCCTTCTGATGCTCGCCGCCATCCTCGCCTTCATCGTCACCGCATGGCGGCTGGATCGCGTGGCGGCGTGGCTGTTCGTGCCCTATGCCACCTGGGTGGCCTTCGCCTCGCTGCTGAACGGCTCGATCTGGATATCGAACTGAAATGGCGGATATTCGCGCAAACGAAGCGGCGCCAGTGCCGATTCAGCCACGATTGACGGTGGGAGAGGCCTATCGGCGCTTCGCGCCGCGCCTGCTCGTCGTGATCGCGCTGCTCGGCCTCGCGATCGGCGGCTGGTTCTGGTGGCGCGGCAATGCCGGATCATCCCATGTCGCCTGGACGCTCGGCACACTGCCGGTTCTCCTCGCTCTGCTCGGCCAGATCATCGCATCGTTGCGCCGCGGCGATGTCGGGCTCGATGTCGTCGCAGCGCTGTCGATGTCGGCGGCCCTCGTCTTTGGCGAAAGCCTCGCTGGCAACGTCGTGGCGCTGATGTATGCCGGCGGCCAGTTGCTCGAATCCTTCGCGGAAGGACGGGCCCGCCGCGAAATGACGGCGCTGCTCGGGCGCGTCGCATTCACCGCCATGCGCTATCGCGACCATACGCTTGAAGAAGTGCCGATCGCGACCATCCGGCAGGGCGATCGCCTGCTTATCCGGCAGGGCGATGTCGTGCCGGTGGACGGCCACGTCGCCGATGGCGTTGCGGTGCTCGACCTATCGGCACTCACCGGCGAATCGATTCCCAAAAGCCTCTCGCGAGGCGGCGAAGTGATGAGCGGCTCCACGCTGGTTGGCCCCGCCTTCGACCTGATCGCAAGCCGGCCAGCCGCCGAAAGCACCTATGCAGGGATTGTTCGCCTCGTCGAGGCGGCGCAGGCCAGCAAGTCGCCGATGGTGCGGCTGGCCGATCGCTACGCGATGTGGTTCCTGGCGCTCACGGTATCGCTCGCTGCTACCGCGTGGTTCCTCAGCGGCGACCCGATCCGCGCCTTGGCCGTGCTCGTCGTCGCGACGCCATGCCCGCTGATCCTTGCCGTTCCTGTCGCCATCATTTCAGGCATCTCACGAACGGCGAAATCGGGAGCGCTGGTGAAGGATGGCGCGGCCCTTGAAGCGCTGGCGCACGTGCGAACCGCGATCCTGGACAAGACGGGGACGGTGACACTGGGCCGTCCCACGATCACCGCTATCAGAGTGGGTGGAGGGTTCACCGAGCATGACGTGCTCGGCCTCGCCGCGAGCCTCGATCAGGCGTCGGCGCATGTCATCGCCACCTCGCTTATTGAGGCGGCCACCGAGGCCGGCCTCCCGCTTCTGCCGCCCTCGAACATCGCCGAACGTCCTGGCAAGGGCATCGAGGGAATGGTGGGCGGGCGGCGCGTCGCCATCGGTGGCAGCACCTATGTGCGCAACCGAAGCGACCGCAACCATGCGCTGCTGCAAGAACTGGACGATCATGACGGCGTGCAGTCCGTCGCGGTGGCCGTCGATGGCGCGGTCGCGGGCGTCATCTTGCTTCAGGATCAGTTGCGGGAGGATGCGCACACGACGCTGGACGCGCTCCGGGCGGCGGGAATTGAGCGGATCGTGCTGGCGTCCGGGGACATGGACCACATCGCCCAAACGGTGGGCCGGTCCCTTGGCGTGGATGAAACCCTTGGTGATCTTACACCGGAAGGCAAAGTGGTCGCGGTGCGTCGGGCAGCGGCAACCGGGCCCGTTATGATGGTGGGCGACGGCGTCAACGATGCGCCAGCGCTTGCCGCCGCCGATGTTGGCGTCGCCATGGGCGCACGGGGCGCGGCGGCGTCTTCCGAAGCCGCGAGCGTCGTGCTTCTAGTGGATGAACTTTATCCCCTCGCCACGGCGCTCAATATATCCCGGCGAACCCGCGCCATCGCCCTTCAAAGCGTGTTCATCGGCTTGGGACTTTCCATCGCTGGCATGATCGTCGCCGCGTTCGGCTATTTGCCCCCCGTGCAGGGCGCTCTGTTGCAAGAAGCGATCGACGTGGTCGTGATCCTGAACGCCCTGCGGGCTCTGCGATAATCGGCCAATTGCGCGATCGGGAAATCAAATCATGCTAGCGTTGAGTTTGGAAACAGAAGGCGGCACGCATCTTAACCGCATCGCTTGCGGTTCTTAAACTTGACCGGAATGGTTAGATAGTGAACTCCATTCGCCTTCGCCGGCGGGAACTTTCCGGCGCGGATGTTGACTTGGATTGAGGGCAGCAGCAGACGCGGAGCCGAAAGTTTGGCATCGCGCGCGGTGCGCATAGCAACGAACTCATCTTCGGTGATGCCCTCCTTGACGTGCACGTTGTTGGCGCGCTGGTCGGCGACCGTAGTCTCCCAAGCATATTTGTCGCGACCAGGCGCCTTGTAGTCATGGCACATGAACAGCCGCGTCTGCGGCGGCAATCCCATTAATCGCTTGATTGACCGATAGAGCTGGCGCGAATTTCCACCGGGAAAGTCGGCCCGCGCGGTCCCATAATCGGGCATGAACAGCGTGTCTCCCACAAACGCTGCATCCTCTATCTTGTACGTAATGTCAGCTGGAGTGTGTCCGGGCGTATAAATAACCTCGGCAACGAGCTCGCCGATGTTAAAGCGCTCGCCATCACTGAACAGGTGGTCGAAGTCGCTGCCGTCGGTCTTCAGATCCGTTGCATTGAAGACTGGCCGAAAAATGCGCTGGACCTCCTTGATGTGCTCCCCGATGCCTATCTTCGCGCCCGTCTTCGCCTTCAGATAGGGTGAACCTGACAGGTGGTCGGCATGCGCGTGGGTTTCCAGCGTCCACACGATCGTGTACCCGGCGTCGTTAGCCGCCCGCAGAATCATCTCAACCGAGCGCGTATCCACCTCGCCAGAATTGTGGTCGTAATCAAGCACCGGATCGATGACGGCAGCTCTTTTCGTTGCGGGATCGGCGACCAGATAGCTGACCGTGTTCGTCGGTTCGTCGAAAAACGCCTGAATAATAGGCTGACGTGGCATAGTTGAACCTCCGTTCGAAAGCGTCCTACGGATCTCCTTGACAGATATATTAGTGTTTACTAAATAAGCAATGTCTAATGCATTTGAGGAAGCCGGGTGGCCCGCGAAGCTTTCGATCCAGAGACGCTTGAGAAAAAGGCGACTGAGGTTGCTGATATCCTCCGTGCGCTCGCCAACGAACGCCGGCTGATGATTCTGTGCAAGCTGGTGGAATGGGGCGAGGGCAACGTCACTGCACTCGCCGAGGCTGTCGGCCTGTCACAATCGGCTTTGTCCCAGCACCTTGCGAAGATGCGGGAGGAAGGTCTCGTGGCATTCCGGCGTGAAAGTCAGACGCTCTGGTACCGCATCGCTGATCCACGCATCGAGCAGCTGTTTGCCAGTCTTCACGATCTGTTTTGCAAGCCGCGCAAAGGGCGGTGAAGAGGAGTTCAGCAATGCCGATTTCTACCATCAAACCATCTGCGGCTAGACGTCTTCTGGACGATGGCGCTCTGCTGATCGATGTCCGCGAGGCGGATGAGTACGCCCGCGAAAAAATCCCGAGCGCGCACCACATGCCGCTTTCCAAGCTGGATGAGATGAACGGGACCGTTCATCAGGGTAAGACGGTCATCTTCTATTGTAGGAGCGGCGCTCGTACTCACGCAAATGCACCTCGTCTTGCCGGGACGCTCATCGAACCCCGTGAAGCTTTCATACTTGAGGGCGGGCTCAACGCTTGGCGTAGGTCCGGCTTCCCGGTCGTTACTGATCGTCGGCAGCCGATCGAATTGCAGCGGCAAGTCCAAATAGGCGCCGGCAGCCTCGCATTCGTAGGCACCATGCTCGGTCTCCTGGTGTCCCCATGGTTTTTCATCGTCCCGGCGTTCGTTGGGGCCGGCCTCGTCACCGCTGGCGCGACCGGATTCTGCGGAATGGCGCACCTCCTGATGCGAGCGCCATGGAACCAAGCAGACAATAATTCGCCTGCGCGGCCATGAACGCGCAGCTCCTTCTATGCTGCTGAGCCTAACGGAGGTCGCCCTCAGCCTGGCGTCTGGCTCGCTGGTCGGATTTTCGCTCGGCCTCGTCGGGGGCGGCGGATCGATCCTCGCAGTGCCGCTTCTTGTGTATCTGGTCGGCGTTTCCAGTCCGCATATAGCGATTGGGACCAGCGCTCTCGCCGTTGCGGCAAATGCCGCAGCCAGCCTCGCCAATCACGCGCGCGAGGGAAATGTGAAATGGCGCTGCGCCCTTGTCCTCTCAGCAGCCGGCGTCGTCGGCGCTTTTCTTGGCTCTAGCGTCGGCAAGGCAATCGACGGCCAAAAGCTGCTCACTTTCTTCGCAGTGATCATGATGGTCGTTGGCGTTCTCATGCTTCGCGGCCGAAAAGTGCTCGGAGACCCCTTGGTCAGCCTCTCGCGAGAGAACCTCCCAAAGCTCGTTGGTTTTGGCCTCGGGGCTGGCGCGTTGTCTGGCTTCTTCGGCATTGGTGGCGGTTTTCTGATCGTACCGGCGCTGATCATGGCCACTGGAATGCCAATCCTCAACGCAGTCGCATCCTCGCTCGTAGCCGTCACAGCGTTCGGCCTGACCACCGCCGCCAACTATGCTTATTCCGGTCTCGTGGATTGGACTGTTGCTGCGCTTTTCATCGCTGGCGGAGTTGTGGGAGGCCTGCTCGGCGCATGGTCGGCGAAGATGCTCGCCGGCAGAAAGGGCACTTTGAATACGGTTTTCGCCGCGCTGATCTTCGCTGTTTCGGTCTACATGCTGATTCGCAGTTTAGGACTGGCTTAACCGGCGAAGTCGTGACCAAAATAATCCACGTGGTCTGGCACTTCTACACGGTCAATCGCATCTCGCGCGAACAACGCGCTCAAGTGTCTGCGGCCGGCACAGACGAGGCTATTTGATAAACAGCACGACCCGCAACGCGGCATCGTCAGCAACAAGGTTGATCAAGCACGCGCCCGTCTTGGTGCGTAACAATACATCAAGGTTAGTTCGACCCGCTCAATACTTTATAATTGGTTCGGCAGTTTAACAGTGACGTTTTGCACATTGGGACGTTGCGATGACAATCGAACGTAGATCGACCCAGCCGAAGGTAGCGCTACGGCGCTCGCTCACTATCGGGCCGCTTCTCTTTTATGGGCTCGCTATCATCGTAGGGGCGGGAATCTACGTAGCAATCGCTTCGGTGATTGGCCGGGCCGGTGCGGCGGCACCACTGTCGTTCCTACTCGCGGGTACCGCAGCGGCCATGACCGGCCTGTGCTACGCGGAGTTGGCCAGCCGGTTTCCAGAAGCTTCCGGCGCCGTCGCCTACGTAACTCAGGGGTTCGGCTCTGACCGCGCGGCACAGGTGACCGGCATTGCCTTGACACTTGCTGTTGCGATCGCCGCAGCTTCGATCGCAAGCGGGGCAGTCCACTATCTCTCTCTGCTCATTGGACTATCCCCATGGGCAATGATCACGCTGCTGGTCGTGACGTTCACGCTGCTCGCGATGGCAGGGGTACGGGAGAGCGTCGGGTTCGCGGCGATCATCGGGACGATCGAGATCCTGGGCCTCCTCGTCGCGGCTGCTGTGGGCTTCCTCACCGCACCTGACTTTAACATTGAGGGCATGTGGCCGACGACTTTCATTGCATGGCAGAACGTTGTGGCTGGTGCCTTCATTGCGTTCTTCGCCTTCATTGGCTTTGAAAGCCTGGCCAATATGGCTGAAGAGGCAAAGGACCCGCGCCGCACGTTGCCCTACAGCATAGTGGCGGCGGTCCTGGTCAGCACGTTGCTGTACGTCGTGGTGGCAGCATCTCTGGTATTCGCTCGCACTGGCGGCCAAAGCCCGCTGATTGACCTTTTTCAGGACCGGTACGCGACGTTGTTCGCCGCCGTGGGCGCCTTGGCGATCGCCAATGGCGTTCTGGTAGAGATCATGATGCTGGCACGGCTGTTCTACGGCATGGCCCGCCGGCGGCAGCTTCCCGCCATACTCGGCCGCGTCCATTCACGCACCCGCACGCCGATCGAGGCCACCGCCCTCGCCGGCGCAATCGTGCTGGCCACCGCGCTGCTGGTTCCCTTCGAGCGGTTACTGGCATTGGCCAACGCTCTGACACTGGGTATCTTTGCTGTCGTCGATATAGCGCTCTGGCGGATTCAGCGGAGGCTGCCGGCGGGCGAAGGCGTCTTCACGGTGCCCCGGTGGGTACCACCGAGCGCTGCAGCGCTTGCGGTCGGGCTGATCGTGGTGGAAATATTCTGGTGACAGTGGTGCGATGCAGCGATCATTTTTTGGACTCCACTTCCCGCCACTACCCCTGAGGTTGGAAGCCGCATATGTCCATCTATGGATTGTCCCGACTTTTCACGCCGCAATCGATGGCGATCATCGGAGCGAGCCCGAAGCGGACCTCGCTCGGCGGCGCCGTTTACGCGAATGCGATCGCAGCGGGCTTTCCTGGCCGCATCGATCCGGTCAATCCCAAGTATGACGAGATCGGCGGTCGGCCCTGCGTTGACTCCATCGATCGACTCGATGCAGTTCCGGATCTCATCGTCGTTGCGACGCCCGCGCCGACCGTACCTGCCATCATCGAGACGGCTGCGGCGCGGGGCGTCGGCGCGGCGATCGTAATCAGTTCGGGGCTGGGGCACGGCGACGGTTCGCTTGCGGAGCGCATGCATGCCCCGGCGCGCGCGAGCGGCTTGCGGATCGTTGGCCCGAATTGTCTTGGCGTGATCGCGCCGCATGCCGCGCTGAATGTGAGTTTCGCAGCGGTGACTCCGCAAGCGGGTTCGCTTGCAGTGATCTCGCAATCAGGCGCTGTCGCCGCCGCGATGGCGGAATGGGGCATGCGCCACGACATCGGATTTTCCGCGATCGCTTCAGTTGGTGACCAGATCGATATCGATGTCGGAGACCTTCTCGATTTCTTCGCGCTGGATCAGCGCACGCGCGCGATCCTGCTTTACGTGGAGTCCGTCAAGGAGAGCCGGAAGTTCATGTCGGCCGCACGTGCTGCCGCGCGGGTGAAGCCGGTCGTAGTCATCAAGTCCGGTCGCCATGACGAAGGCAAACGCGCAGCTGCCACCCATACCGGTGCGCTGGCGGGATCGGACGCGGTCTACGATGCAGCATTCCGCCGGGCCGGTCTTTTGCGGGTGAACGGCATGAGCGAATTGTTCGCAGCCGCGCAGACGCTTGCTTTTTGCCGCGACGTTGCGGGCAGCCGGCTTGCGATTCTGACGAACGGCGGCGGCTTCGGCGTGTTGGCGGTCGACAGCCTGGTTGATCAGGGGTTTCGGCCGGCCGAACTGTCGGCCGAAACGACGGCGCGGCTCAACGCGGCTATGCCGCCGCTTTGGTCGCATGCAAATCCGGTCGACATCATCGGCGATGCCGATGCGGCACGTTTTACCGCCGCGCTCGAAGCGCTGATCGATGACCCGGCGAACGACGCCGTTCTGGTGCTGGACGTGCAGACGGCGCTCGCGTCATCGCTCGATACGGCGAAGGCGGTCCGCGATGTCATCGTCGCGGAACGCTCGCATCGGCTGAATCCGAAGCCGGTGCTGACGTCGTGGATCGGTGCGGCGGCCGAGGTGCAAAGGGTGTTCCGTGCCGCGCAGGTTCCGCATTACCCGAGCGAGATCGAGGCGATCGGCGCCTTTGCGCATCTCGCGCGGCGTCACGAGCTGCTGCAGTCTCTGATGGCGCGGCCGGCTGCCGCGCCCGACGATTTCAAGGGCGACGAAAAGGCGGTGCGCGCAATCGTCGAGGCTGCGCGCAACGATGGCCGAGATTGGCTTGATCCGTTCGAAACCATACGGTCCTGCAGGCCTATGGCGTCCCTTCGGTTCCGCTGCGCAAGGCAGCGGATGCGGCGGCCGCCGCCGAGTCGGCCCGCGAGTTCATTGCGCAAGGCCAGCCTGTGGCGGTGAAAATCCTGTCCCGCGATATCCAGCATAAGTCCGACGTCGATGGCGTGAGGCTCAGCCTCACCAGCGAAGCCGGCGTGAGGGCGGCGGCCGAGACCGTGATCGCAAATGCGCAGCGATTGAGACCGAAAGCCCGGATCGACGGCGCGATCGTGCAGCCGATGATCACACGGCCGCGCGCTCGCGAACTGATCACGGGACTCGCCCGCGATCCGATGTTTGGATCGGTGATTGTCTTCGGCCACGGGGGCGTGGCGGTCGAGATCGTGAAGGACAAGGCGATTGCGCTGCCGCCGCTCGATGAGCAACGCGCACTCGACCTGATCGCACGGACCCGTATATCCCGCCTGATCGATGGCTATCGCAACGTGCCTGCGGCGCGCCGCGAACTGGTGGCGCTTGTGCTGGTCCGGCTGTCTCAGCTCGCCGCCGACATCCCCGAGATTCTGGAGTTAGACATCAATCCGCTGCTTGCCGATGACGCAGGCGTGCTCGCGCTGGACGCGCGGATTTCCATCGATCCGGCGTCGCCCTCATCGGAACGGCCATATCATGCGCATTTCGCGATCCGGCCCTATCCGAAGGAATGGGAACGCACGCTGACGCTGCGTGACGGAGAACGGGTCGCGGTGCGTCCGGTGCGTCCCGAAGATGAGGGACTATACGAAGAGTTCTTCCGCCATGTCAGCCCAGACGACATGAGGCGGCGCTTCTTCGGTCTGGTCAAGGATGTCGGCCCTGCCTTCATCGCGCGGCTGACGCAGATCGACTACGGGCGCGCCATCGCGTTGCTGGCTCTCGACGAGAAAACGGGCGCGCTGATCGGGGTGGTACGGCTGCATGCGGATCCGGACTTTCGCAACGGTGAGTATGCCGTCCTTCTGCGCTCCGATCGCAAGGGCATCGGACTCGGCTGGGCGCTGATGGAGCTGATCATCGACTATGCGCGCAAGGAGGGCCTTCGCCGCATCACCGGGCAGGTGCTGCGCGACAACGCCACGATGGTGACCATGTGCCGCGAGCTGGGGTTTAGCGTCAACGAGGATCGCGAAGACCGCAGTCTGCTCACGGTGTCGTTAAGTCTGGTGCCGACTGCTGGTTCGGCGCCTGATTGATCAACGCCGTCTTTCTCTCGACTTCGACGCCATGTCGCTAACAAGCCCCCGTGTGATGGTCAGAACAGAGACTGAGCGCCGTTATCGTAAAATACGTGCTACGAGTCTGTCTGAATTCCGCAAGGGAGCATCACGCGGCGAGCCGAACAGCCTCCGCCCCCGAGATTACAATGTCAATCGGCCCTTTAATTGCGGTTTGTCGTCAAGCCATTTTTGACTCACCACGCACGCTGGCGATAGCGCTTGCCCCGTCGGAGCTGGTCTTTGAATCGCCAGACCGAAACGGTCGACCGGATACAAGGTAACGCGACGGGTGCGTCGTGTGGAACGCAGACTGGCCCCTGAATCCTTAAGTGACGTCAAACTGCGAAGAGAAGAACATATTAACCGAGCAAATCCAGTGACTTAGCCCCAGAAAGCGCTTGACTGGTGGGCCCCATACAAGCGTGTGTGGTGGCCAAGAGACTATCCATGGACCTGGGTTTTCTATGGCCGAGAGATGCTGGACCACGACGCCGGTATCGACAGGGCCGCCGTACCCGCAATATCAAAAGATCATCGAAATGCGCGCTGCATACATGAATTCAGTATGACTGAATACGCCTTCGAATTCTGCCATCATGATTGATCGGATGCAAAAGGCCTGACCTCTCGCTGCATGAACTCCTCGCCCCCGCCTTACGCCTTCGGGCGTTCGCGGGGCTTCGGTGGTGACGGCATGACCGTCCATCAGCAATAGGAGTTCAAGATGACCAAGCGTATGGCTACCCCCAAAACCAAGCAGGCGGCGGCGGCTCCGAAGAAGCCAAGCAAAGCTACCGCTCCTAATGAGACGATCTCGTCAAAGCAGCGCTCGAACTCCAAGCAGTCTGATGTTATTGAGATGTTGCGCCAACCGCAGGGCGCAACGATTGCAGCGATCATGAAGGCGACGAGCTGGCAGCAGCATTCCGTGCGCGGCTTCTTCGCCGGCGTTGTGCGCAAGAAGCTTGGTCTGGTACTAGAATCGCAGAAGCCCAAAGATCAAGATCGGGTGTACCGTATTGCCCCCAGCAAGCCGGATAAACCCAAGTCTCCGGCTAAATCCAAGCCTAAAGCCACTAAACCTAATCCTCGAGCGGCATGACCATGGCTCGGCGAACCGTCCATGCGACGACGCCAGCCTTGCAACCATCGCAGGTCGTTCAGGCACGCAAGCGCCTGGACGATCTGCGTCGCGAATGGCGACGTCTTTATAAGAGCGAGCCACCCAAGCTCAGTCAGGATCTCTTGGTCCTCGGTATCGCCTACCGGCGCCAGGAAATGGAGCACGGCGGACTCGGCAAGGCGACACTGCGCAAGCTGCAGACACTGGCCCAGACCTTGCGGACCACAGGGCGGGTCGGACCTTCGCCAAGTCTGGCTTTGAAACCCGGCGCCCGCCTGATCCGCCAATGGCACGGCCGCACCCATACTGTGACCGTCACCGAGAATGGGTTCGAGTATGGCGGAACGAGCTATTCGTCCCTCACCCAAATCGCCAAAGAGATCACAGGATCTCATTGGTCCGGGCCGCGCTTCTTCGGTCTTCATGCGAAGGGCGCGAAACCGGCGAGCGGAGGCGATAATGGCTGACGCCCGCCAGTCATCGCGCCGGTCCGCCCAACGATCCCGCTGCGCCGTTTACACCCGCAAATCCACCGAAGAGGGTTTGGAACAGGACTTCAACTCTCTCGATGCCCAACGCGAGGCCTGTGCAGCCTTTGTGCAATCGCAGAGGCACGAGGGCTGGACACTCCTTCCGACCACCTATGACGACGGCGGATATTCCGGCGGTTCGCTTGAACGCCCTGCCCTCCGACGGCTGCTGGCCGACATCGAGGCCGGGCGGATCGACGTGGTCGTGGTCTATAAAGTCGACCGACTGACCCGCGCGCTCTCGGATTTCGCCAAACTGGTCGAAGTGTTCGACCGTCGTGGCGTCTCATTCGTCTCCGTTACCCAGCAGTTCAATACCACCACCAGCATGGGGCGGCTGACATTAAACATCCTGCTGTCCTTCGCTCAGTTTGAACGGGAACTGATCGGCGAACGAGTTCGCGACAAAGTCGCCGCCTCCAGGAAGAAAGGCATCTGGATGGGAGGTATCGTCCCACTCGGCTACGACGTGAAAGACCGCAAGCTGGTCGTGAATAAAGCCGAGGCGCGGATGGTCGTGGATATTTATCGGCGCTACCTCCGGGTCAAATCGGTCAATGCACTTAAAGCAGAGCTGGACGCTGCCGACATCAGGAGCAAGCGCCGCGTTCGGCGCGACGGCACCGTACACGGCAACCAGAGTTTTTCGCAGGGCGCGCTTTATCTTCTGCTTCAGAACCAGACCTATCGCGGCGAGGCAAAGCACAAGGGCAATGCCTATCCAGGCGAACATGCGGCCATCGTAGACAAGCCGCTCTGGGACGCCGTTCAGGCCGTCCTTTCCGAGAACCGCATCGAGCGGGCGGCCGGCGTCAATACCAAGGCGCCAAGCCTGCTGACCGGCCTGCTCTTCGACGAAGCGGGAGAGCGCCTCACGCCGACCTGGTCGATCAAAAAGGGCACGCGATACCGCTATTACGTCTCCACCTCGCTTGTGAAAGGCGGGAAAATACCCACTCGACACGCCGCCGTATCCCGGCCGGCGACCTCGAAAACATTATTATCGAGCGGATTCGCAGATTCCTGTCCAACCGCGGAGAATTGCTGGACGCCATCGACGAAAGGGACCGCAGCCGTATCGGATATCGGAGTTTGATCGAGCGAGGGCGCCAACTTGCAAAGGAGCTAGGTGAGACACGCGAAAAGCGGCGACCATTTGTTCTGTCATTGGTTCCTCGGGTGGAGATCGGAGCCACGCACCTCAGCATCGATATCTCGCAATCTCGACTGACAGCACTGCTCAATTCAAATCACATAGGACTGCCACATGACCACGCTATCGGTGCCTCCGACCCCGTCCTGACGTTGACGACCCCAATCCAACTGACCCGTGTAGGCGAGCAAATGAAACTGCTGGTCGAAGATAAGGACGACGATAGAGATCCCGACATGGGGCTTCTGCGAGTGCTCGCCCGCGCTCATGACGTTCAGCGGCGCCTTTGCGAGGATCCGTCTCTTACGGTCCGTGAAATTGCTCGCCAGGAGCAGATTACATCAAACTACCTGTATGTCGTCCTTCGCCTGCGCTGGCTCGCCCCCGACATCGTCACCGCGATCGTCAACGGCCGGCAACCACCACAGCTCAGCACCAAAAGATTGATGCGGCTTATGGCGAAGTTACCTGCCGACTGGGCGGCGCAACGGGCGCTCCTAGGCTTTCGCTAAGGGCAATAGAGGCAAACGGAACACCTGGCCGTTTCATCACTAGTTCAGGAGGCCTCCACGTTCCCCTAACGACCAGACGTCTGCTCTCGCCGACACCCATTCGAGTGAGGGTTGCCTTACCACCGGCACCAAACATGGATAAGCGTGCGCCGGTCAAACGCGGTCACGAGCCCACCGGAGAGCCGCCTGACGTCGGCAAGAAACCAATGCTTGGAGCTGTTTCTTCACGACGCTATAAAGGGCACATACTAAAAAAGGTCCGCGCTCACTCAGGTGATGCGACATTTGCGAGGCCATCGAGCCGACGGACCGAACGCGCGTATTGCGTATAGACGCGCCAAAAGCAACTTTGGGGGAAAGCGTGCGCGTCGTCCGGCTTAATATTGAACGCTTCAGGTGTGTAAAATCAGCAACGCTGGATTTCACGGGACACACACTATTCATCGGCCCCAATAAAGTCGGGAAATCAACTGTCTGCGAAGCGCTGGATTTGGTCCTCGGGCCCGACCGGTTGTCGCGGTTTCCGGCGGTCGAAGAGTTCGACTTCTACAACGCCGAATACCTCGACGGGCAGGGCCAGCCGCAGCCTCTGAAGATCGAAGTTCTGCTCACCGACTTGAGCGCTGAGGTTCAAAACGCTTGCGGCCATCACCTTGAATTCTGGCACGAGGCTGAACGGCGCGTTTTGCAACGCGGCGAAGTGAACCTCGCCAATGCTCCGGTAACCAAGCCATGTCTTCGCCTGGAGACCGTTGGCCGGTACGACCCGGAGGAAGACGAGTTCGAGGCGCAGACGTTCTTCTCGCACGGCACGTTCCGTACGGATGGCGAACGCGACATCGTTAGCAAGAAGATCAAGCGCCTTATCGGCTTCATCTACTTGCGGACGTTGCGGACCGGTTCGCGCGCGCTCAGCCTCGAACGCAATTCGTTGCTCGACATCATCCTGCGCGTTCAGGGGGTGCGGACCGGTCTGTGGGAACGAGCCATTTCCCGGCTGCGGAACCTTGCACCACCTATCGGCAATGATGCGCAGGAACTCACCCCGGTTCTTAAAAACATCGAGGAGCGGCTTAAGCAATACATCCCGCTTCGCACGCCTAACGACGCGACCGGGCTTTATGTGTCGCAACTCACCCGCGAGCATTTGCGAAAAACGCTGTCCTTCTTCTTGTCCACGAACGAAGACCAGACACCGGTGCCGTTTCAGGAATCCGGCACCGGGACTTTGAACACGCTGGTACTTGCCCTGCTGTCGTTCATTGCCGATGCCAAGCCGGACAACGTCATCTTTGCGATGGAAGAACCGGAGATTGCGCTGCCACCACACACCCAGCGGCGTATTGCGAATTACCTGCTCAATGATACGGCACAGTGCATTGTTAGTTCGCACTCGCCATATGTCATCGAACGGTTCAAGCAGAGTCAGATTCAAATTTTGCGTCGTGACGGTAGCGGCGCGCTTGCTTCGACCTTCATCAGCGAAGCGTCCGCATTGAATCCCAGCCATTATCAGCGTCACGCCCGCCGGGGCGTTGCTGAAGCAATGCTGGGAGTTGGCGCAATTGTCACTGAAGGCGTGACCGAATCCGCCGCACTTCACGCCACAGCCGCCAAGCTAGAGGAAACTGACGCCACGCTTTGGCCGCTGGACCTCGCGGGCGTAACTGTATTTTCGGTCGACGGAGATGGTGATATTCCGACTTTCGGCGCGTTTTTTAAGGCCTTTGGGCTTAAAACTTTCGCCTTCTACGACCAGAAGGTCCGCAAGCCCGAAAAAAACGCCGAGTTCGCCGCGAACTTTATCATTCCGCGCGAGACGACGTACGACGCCATCGAGAAGCTGCTTGTGGCCGAAACTCCTCCTGACCGGCAATGGCAGATGCTCGAAGCCATCCGGGAAGCGGGCGAACACCCGAACCTTGGCATTCCCGCCGCACTTCCCGCCCCTGACGCATTAGCGCAACTTGCGTACAACGCGCTGAAATCCAACAAAGGAAATGCGTACGCCGGACGACTCATTGAGCTGTGCACCGCTGCGGAGTTGCCAGTTAGCATCACCACATTCCTTCGGGAGGTTTATGCACACTATCCGAAGCCACAGCGGCCAGCCGTTCTGGCTCCAGTTGCCCCAGCACCTCCCCCAGGACCGACAGCGGCGGAGGCAGGGACAGCAGCAACGGCTGTGGCAGCTGCAGCGACCATAGCCGCACCCGCAAATCCAATGCCGGATGCTGCGGCGTCGTGATTACCAATGACAGGCACGGTTCCCAAAGAAGAAACTGATCTGCTCAACGCGCGGGGTCACGTCCTCGTGTCGGGTGGGCCTGGCTCGGGCAAAACGACCTTGGCACTGAAGAAGGCCTTGAGCTGCATCATTGCGGGACTGAAGCCAGGTCAGGCCATTCTTTTTCTCAGCTTCTCTCGCGCGGCTGTCGGTAGATTAATGGAAGCTGGGTCCAACACGATTCCTCGGGAGCATTGTTCCCGCTTGTCAGTCCAAACCTTCCACGGGTTCTGCTGGAGTCTCTTGGGCTGTCACGGGTACCTTCTTGGCGCACCCCATCGCCTCGAAATTCTGATGCCTCACGATGAAAAAGCCTTATCGTTCGGGGTCGAGCGCGGAGACTCTGACTGGCCTACTTGGGAACAAGAACGCGAGCGTCTTTTCTTCACCGACGGCAAGACTGTCTTCGACTTATTCGCTCCCATGACGCTGCGGCTCATACGCACATCGGCCGCTATCAAGGCCCTAATTGCCCAGCTCTATCCGGTTATCATTGTGGATGAGGCGCAAGATACAGGGCCTGATGCTTGGGACATCATTCGCGAATTAAAGGACCATGTTCAGGTCATTTGTCTGGCGGATCCGGAACAGCAAATCTTCGACCACCTACCGGGTGTTGGCCCAGAACGAATTGACGCAATAAAAGCGGAGCTCGTTCCGCTGGAAATTGATTTGGGCCAGCAAAACAACCGCAGCCCTGGAACCGAGATCGCCGTCTTCGGCAATGATATTCTGCACGGGCGCGCACGCGGCGCCCCCTACGACGGCGTTTCCAGCTTGACGTATAGCCCGAAAGGGCTGGATACGAATCTCATTTTGAGAAAATGCCTCGCGATTGTGTACCGCAATATTCGCGCCAAGGGTTCGCTGCCCGAGAGCTGCGCTATTCTCGCAACAACCGGTCGGGATGTCGCGGCCATCACTTCAGCACTTTCGAATGGCGCGCGACCAGTTCCACACAGGGTCGTGTTCGACGAGGCCAAAGCACTGCTGGCAAGCCGCTTAGCAGCATTCATGCTTGAACCAAAGACCGGCCCGGCAACGCCTTATGTCATCGAGGCGCTGGAGCTACTTGCAAATATTGAGAGGTCGTCGGGAACGGTTGGGGGCCGGAAGGCAGCTGACACATATCGCCGCTGGGCTCTGGATTATTCGCAAGGCAAGGCATTCCCAAAGAAAGGAATTGCGCCGTCGCTAGTATCGATGATTAGAGATCTCAACGGTCGCGCTTTCACTGGTGACCCGCGCAAAGATTGGTTGCGCGTCAAGGATGCGCTCCGGAACTGCGAAGACGCGCGTCTTTCAAGCCTCGCTGGTCATCTCGATTATCTGGTAGCTTTCGGGCGCGGACGTTTTCTTGCCGCAAACCTTTCGGATTTGTGGGTGCAAAGTGGACATTACGCTGGGGCACGGCAGGCGTTCGACGCGGCCTTGGCGCAAGACTCCATACTTGAGTCTTCGCAGAGTCAGAGCGGCATTCATGTGATGACGGTCCATCGAGCTAAGGGAAAACAGTTCGACGGCGTTATCATCTTTCGCAAAGGGGTTGCGTCGGGACCGGGCCAATGGCGTTCGTCATTGGTCTGGCGAGACGACAATCCGCCCTACGCGAGGAGCAGAAAGATATTTCGCGTCGCCGTTACGCGCGCAAGAAAACATGTTCTCATATTGGACCCGGCATTCCCGGCCTGCCCCTTGTTGCGAGGTCACAACCTCTAGCGTCACTTATATGGGAGGCGAGGCCAAGGAGCTTCGTCTCGTCGAACTGTTGCTTTTCGTCGAACGCTGCGACTGCAGCGAGACAAACCCTGAGACGCTTTGCAACGACAAGCTGCGGAGTGGTTAGAAAGCACCCAGTTCAGTTGAGCGACGAACGTTTGCACAAACCGTCGGCCCCTCCGTTGATGACTCTTATCGTGATCGGCAACGACGCAGCGCGCTGATGTAAACCTCCCTCTGCTTCTTGCCGTTCTTTTTTCGGGGAAGCTTAGGCCGTTACACATCAAACGCCGGCTCGACCGTGGTCCGCTTATCGCCTTTTGCTGGGTGAAGGGCTCCAGCAGGATTTGCTGGAGCCTCGTTTTATAGACGCGACATCAGTCCGGCTTGATGTTGTTTGCTCGAATAATATCGCTCCACTTTCTGGCTTCAGCTTGCATAAAGGCGCGGAGTTCTGACGGCGTGGACGTCGCCGGCTCGGCCCCGACATCGACAATGCGCTTGCGGGTCGCCGGGTCTGCCATCGCCTTGATATAGGCCGCATGCAGACGATCGATGATCGGTTGCGGCGTATCTTTGGGCGCCCGCATTGCAAACCATCCATAGGCCTCATAGCCGGTCATACCGACCTCTCCGACGGTCGGAACCTGAGGGAGAACCTCGGAGCGCTTGCTGGCAGTGATAGCAAGAGGCCTCACTTGCCCTGCCTGAAGCTGGCCAAGCACATTCGGGATGAGCTGAAAGCTTACCTGAAGCTGACCCGATACCAGGTCACTCACGAGTTGGCCGGTCACGCGGTACGGAATGTGGGTCATTTTCGTACCGGTAACTTGCTCGAAATAGGCGGCGGCCAAATGCTGCGAACTGCCGTTACCGATGCTTCCGTAGTTGAGTTTTCCCGGGCTCTTCTTTGCTGCCTCGATCAGGTCGGCGATGGAGCGGAGAGGCAGGTTGGCATTCACGACGACAATGTTGGGAAGCGTCGCAACCAGGGAAATCGGCTCGAAGTCTTTCAGTGGGTCATAACCGATATTGGGGAACAGGGACTGGTTCACCGCAAGCGGTCCGGATGCGGAAACGAGAATCGTGTAACCGTCCGGCTCCGCCCGTGCTACCGCGGCCGTTCCAAGATTGCCGCTCGCTCCAGCCTGGTTCTCGACCACGAAGCGATGTCCAAGATCTTCGGCCATCTTGTCCAGGACAATGCGGGCTACGATGTCAGACGCGCTGCCGCCAGCGAACGGAACGACGACGCGGATCGGCTTGTCCGGATAGGAACCCTGCGCAACAGCCGGAGCAGCAAGCAAGCAGACCGCCGCGAACGCAGCGCCTGCGAAAACAAGTCTTCGTCGAATCTGCATCAGTCTTCCTCCCTGTGACGAATTGTATTCCGATTATTCGGGCGAAATTATCCAGACCGCGCAGACGCTCGTATCTCGCTGAGAGTTTGCTTTGGTGTCAGAGCCTCGGGATCGACCACAATCTCTATCAGCCACGCTTTCGATGAAGCGAGTGCGCGACTTAGCGCCGGCGCGAATTCGGAAGTAGCCGTCACACGCTCGGCGTCCAGGCCATAAGCTTTGCCGAGTGCAACGAAGTCCGGGTTGACGAGATCCGTTCCCCACACGCGGGCCGGATAATGACGCTCCTGATGCATGCGGATGGTTCCATACATGCCGTTATTGACCACAACGAAGACGGATTCAGCTTGTGCTGCACCGCTGTTGCAATCTCCTGAATGCACATCAGAAAACAGCCATCGCCGCTGAACGACACGACAGGCCGCTCGGGATGAACGACCTTCGCCGCAACCGCGGCCGGCACGCCATAACCCATGGCGCCGGATGTCGGCGCCAATTGCGAGCGCGGGCGAGAGTAACGGTGAAAGCGATGCACCCAGACGCTGTAATTGCCGGCCCCGTTGGCGACGATCGCGTCGGGGGCAGCACACTCCGCATTGCCGTGATGATCTCCGTCATATTGACCGCTCCGGCGGCCGGCAGTGGACGCTGATACGACTCGTAATCACGGCGCAGCTCTTTTGCCCAATCCTGCGAGCGCGCTGAGAGGTGCGGCTCGAGACTTCGCGCCATGCTCAGAAACTCCGGCATGCCTGCGTTGATCGGCAAATCCGCCTGATACACGCGGCCAAGTTCCTCGGTCCGCGGATGAACGTGAACCAGACGGTTGTCGGGACATGGAATGGCGACGGTCGAATAGCCCGCCGTGACATTCTCCTCGAGCCGCGTGCCAAGCGCGATAAGAAGATCGGCGTCTCGAAGTCTCTGCATGAGCTTCGGATTAACGCCGAGACCCACATCTCCGACATAGAGCGGGTGTTCGTTGTCGAATACGTCCTGGCTGCGGAAAGCTGCAGCAACAGTCAAGCTGTGACGTTCAGCAAAGGCCTGCAAGTCGGCGGAAGCATCCTGCGTCCATGTCGCGCCACCGACAATCACAAGCGGGCGCCCGGCCTCCGCCAGCAACCGGCCGAACTCCGCCATCTCGTTTGCCGACGGGCTCGGACGCACAGGACGATACGGCCGCGCATCGGCAACTGCGACGTCGCTCGACAATATATCTTCGGGTAACGCGACTACGACAGGTCCCGGCCTGCCGGAAGATGCGGTCGCGAAAGCGCGCGCGACCAGTTCCGGAATGCGCTTCGCATCGTCTATTTCGACCACCCATTTGGCAATCGAACCGAACATCTGGACGTAGTCGATTTCCTGGAACGCTTCGCGCCCGCGCATGCCGCGCCCGACCTGGCCGACGAACAGAATGAGCGGCGACGAATCCTGCGCGGCCGTATGCACGCCGACACTTGCATGAGTTGCGCCCGGCCCGCGCGTGACCATGCAGATGCCCGGCCGCCCTGTCAGCTTCGCATAGGCTTCGGCCATGTTGGCCGCTCCGGCCTCCATGCGGCACGTGATCAGCCTGATGCGCGCTTGCGCTTCATAGAGGCCGTCGAGAACGGGCAGATAGCTTTCGCCAGGCACGGCGAACACGGTGTCGACGCCGTGGATCAGCAACTGATCGACAAGAAGACGTCCGCCTTCCCGCATCGTCAATGGGCTCGGCATGCGCCGCTTCCGTGGCTCGAGGGACAGTGTCAGACGTCGATGACCTGATCGACGTAGCCTTTGTAGACCTGCGACTTGGGCTTCTCGCGATCTTCGGCGTTCACATACGAGATCGAACTGCGGCCAAGGAGGTCTGCCGGCAGCACCATGACGCGGACGAAGCGGCTGGCACGATCGGCCGCCGCCTGCGCAAAGACAGGATCGGGACCGCTCTCGAACCAGGCTGCACCAGGCCCGTAACTGGCCGAGTGCCCCATGGCGTCGATCCTGATCCCGCCGTCGATGAGACAGCGAATGCCCGGCCCCTGATGCCTGTGCAGATAGGCGCAGCCCTTTGGCGGAAAGGATACGCTGTCGGCGCGGATCAAAACCCGGTCGGCGACAGGCCACGCGATCTCCCGCCGAAGCTTCTCGCGCGTGACGCCGGCCCGCGGCTCCAAAGCGGCAATCGGGGCGTTCGCAGGAGCGAGTTCATAGCGCCAAACCGTCGCACCGCTCGCCGCGGCTTTCAGTTCCGCCGCGCCTGAGAGGCATACAGCCTCATCATCGCGAAGCGCTGTCCCATCCACGGATATCTCACCATGAACCACGTAGCAGATGCGGTGCGCCCCATCGGCAGGAAGCTGCAATCGCCCATGGGCAGCCACGACATCCTCAACCAATCTCAGTTCTATGCCTGGAGCGACCATGCCGTAGCCTCGCCGATTGCCTGAATTCGTGTGGGATCACGTCATTCTTCAACGGACCGTACCCGCCCCGCTGCGGCCGGGGCTTACCGCTCGGTCCGACGACTTACCTTTTCGTCCGATTTAATGGATAATGCCGCCAAAGCTGGCCCATGAGAGCGAGCACGGAGGAAAGATGATAGGCGTAATCGGCATCCATCAGGGCTTGTTCGGACGTGTCACGCTCTTTCGGACGAACCAGCCAGTTCATGTCCATGCTCACCCCCATGTCCACGCCCTGATAAAGGTGGAGGGGACGGACGGCGCTTACGACGTGAATGGCTCTCGCTGCCCGATCAACAACGAACAGATGGTGCTGATCAACCCGTGGGTTCCACACGCTAACTGGCGCGATGAGAACGTTCCACCGATTACTATCCTCGCGCTTTATCTCGAAGCCGGCTGGCTGGTGCGTGGCAGCGGCAGCCACGACGCGCCAGCCTTTCACCCGGCAGTCGGCGAAGGTCGATGCGCGCATACGCGCTCTCGTGACCAAGATCGCCGCGACAATTGCCGATGCCACCACGCCGACGGCCGAAGCTGATCTTGAGGCCGATATCCTGCGCCTCCTTCAGCAGGTTCTCGCTGCGAATTCATCGGCCGACCTGGCGCCGATCGCGGCCCGCCCCGTCGATCACCGCATCCGAAAAGCGATTGGACTGATGCGTGCGGATCCCCGCAAACCTCAATGCCCGGACAATCTTGCTCAATCGGTCGGTCTGTCGCGGTCGCATTTCTACGAACAATTCAGCGCGAGCATGGGAACGACGCCGAGCGTTTACAGCGATACGCTTCGGGTCGAATATGCCATCGAACAACTCATCGGGAGCGACCGACCCGCGAGCGAAATCGCTCTCGATCTCGGCTTTTCAGCTCCCAGTCATTTTTCGCGCTTCTTCAAGAACAAGATCGGCTTCGCACCGCGGGAATATCGCAAAGTCGCGCAGAATATCATCCCTGATGAAGACTACTTCGCGAAGCCGACGCCCACCAAAGGCCCTCGCGAATGGTGCGCAGTAGTCGCAAAACGCCGGGCAACCAACACGACTCGCCAACCCGCAAATTTTAGATCTTTCACCGAGCAGCAATCGCGCAATAACGCGACAACCCCCGAATGGCCGAGGAGAGATATTGACGTGGACTTCGCGCGAGATAATGCGAGAAAACGTCTCTGCTGTCATTGTGATCGCCCGCCTGCTTCAGTCCCCATTTTTTGAGGGCTCGCATCCGACGGCCTTGGCTTTCTCATCATGGCCGTCGCTCCAGGCTCTTTGCGTCGTTGGTGCCGCGTTTAAGGCGGGCAACAGGAAAACAGCATGAGCTTGAACATTGCATTATCGCCAATTCGATCAGAGGCCGAAGAGTTGGTTCCATCGCGCGTCACCTGAGATGTTCATAATGAAAAGGCAACCAAAAGGTTGTTCTTTTCCGTTCGATATGCTACTGATGGGGAACCTCGGAGGTTAGCCAAGTGGGTGATCGTATCATTAAGCAGGTATACCTAAGAGCGCCGCTATCGCGGGTGTGGCGTGCCCTCACGGATCAATACGAGTTCGGGGAATGGTTTCGGGTCAAACTCGATGGACCATTTCGACAGGGCACCGTTTCGACCGGGACGATGACTTATCCGGGTTACGAGCATTGTCCGTGGCTGGCGACGGTAGAGCGCATAGAACCCGAACAATTCCTTTCGTTGCGGTGGCATGACTTCGACGAAGCATCGGGTATGCCGATCGGTGATCAGGCAACCACTCTTGTAGAGTTTAGGCTCGAAGCGGTGGCCGACGGAACCAACCTGACCATCACAGAGAGCGGTTTCGAGGCGTTACCCGACCATCGCCGGATCGAGGTGCTCCGTGGCAACACCGAAGGCTGGAACATTCAAGCCCAAAACATTACGAATCATATGAATGCCTCAGGCTGAACATCCTAATGCCGTCGCGCCCGTGTTCGCCGCGCTAGGCGACCAAAATCGTCTTTCGCTGCTTTCTCAGCTATCCCATGGCCGGGCGCGATCAATTATTGAATTGACAAGAGGCAGCGGATTGACGCGGCAGGGCGTAAAAAAACATCTTGTTATTCTAGAACAAGCCGGTGTGGTTTTCAGTGTCCGCGTTGGGCGTGAGAGCCGCTTCGCGCTTCGACGGGACGGTCTTACAGGGGCACAAATCTATCTCGAGCGCGCATCCAAACAATGGGATGATTCCACGAGACGCCTCCGAACGCTTATCGAGGACTAGGGTCTGGACTCACTCAACTTGGTCATGGTCGGCCTGGGCGGTCCGCTTTTCGACTACGCAGAAGGTGTTGCCGTCAGGATCGACCAGAACAACGTAATCCGCATCGGGCGGGTAGCGCCATTCAACACGGCGGGCGCCTAGGCCCAGCAGGCGTTCGACTTCAGCGGACGCGTCCTCAGCGTAAAGGTCGAGATGATGGCGTTGGTGATTCTCGGCTCGCGATGTCACCGCCGTGATCGCGAGTTGAGGACCGCCGCCGGTGCGAGACACGAGGACCGCCCAGTCTGTACCCGGCTTCCGCAGAAGTTCGTAGTCCAGAGCCGCCGACCAAAACCGGATGGCGCGGGACACGTCGCCGACGCCCCAGACGATTGAGCCAATCCTGAGCATAGCAATATCTCCCGATCCGAGACTTGATTTGGTTATCAGCGCCAGAAAGCGATGTAGACGACGCAATCGCTATTGCTGAGCAAATGGAGCTGTGACTTGAATGAACAATTGATCTGGGTCGAAGGTCCATTTCGTGCTAGAAGCGGACATCGGAAGAGGTCTAAGTCGCCTGCATCATAATGCGAGGCAAGTTTGCTTTCGCTAGTGCATTCCGTGCTTCGTCGAAGCGCCGCCTATCGGGGCTACGACATATTCTACTTGAACCGTGCCGGCCTTTTCGAAGACGAGTGTGCCCTTGATGGACTGGCCCTGCGTGTAGCCACCTTGCAACGCCATCCCCATGATGTGATACCCGCCCGGCTTCAGCTCTAGCGACTGACCAGGGTTGATCTCGAGGCCCTGCGCCAGCTCCCGCATGCGCATCACGTTATCTACAAGCGTCATCTCGTGGACCTCGAAGCGTCCCGCTTTTTCAAGCGTACCGCCGATGAGGCGATCGGGTTCATTACCAGTATTGGTGATCTTCATGTAGCCGCCGGCTACTTGCGCGCCTTGCGGCGTTGCGCGTAGCCATGGCGCATCAACTTTGATCGCCCCCAACTTGAACGTTTTCGGCGCCAGGGCGTGAGGAGCAGCGGTGTGCTGAGGATGCGCCTGCGCATGTTGTGCGCCGTGTCCCTGTCCGTGGTGCACAGGCGGATGGCTGCCGTCCGCACCCATCATCACGGTGCCTTCGAATTTGGCGAAAAGTGCAATCCGCTCCTTCGGCAGCATGGCTTCGACGTAGGCTAACGCGCTCGCCAACTCGCTGGCCTGGCTCGCCGGAATGCCGGCCTGTTGCATGGCTTCGGCCGACTTGATGCCGTCGCCACTGCACAAGATCAGTTGCCAATGGTGACCGTGTCGGCGGCGCAGAAGCGCGCGACCGCCCAGCTCCGCCTGTGCCCAGCCGGCGATTGAATGGTCTCCGACCACGACAATCGGCTCAACTGAAAGTCGAGATTCCGGCCTGTCGAACTCCTTCATGAGCAACGCGCGGATGGCATCCTCGTCCGACGCTGCTCGCACCTGTCCGGAGAAAAGAAGAGCGGCCGTCAATACGACTATCCATTTGATCATTGCGCACTCCCTTGTGGTCGACCGATCCGAAACCGAAGCTTCGTGCCAGCTTACGGTTCTGGCGGCCTAAAGCCTCGCGAGGCATTTGCACCGCACACTTCACTCTGATAACAATTCGCGCGGGGGACTGCCATGAGCGTCTGGCGTCGATACGTCAGCATTTTTGCAATTTTTTGCGTGTTTTTCCACGCCACGGCAGTCGTCGCGCATAATTCCATGGCCTTGGAATCCGCATTGGATTCCGCTGCCCGAGCAGCTTCTTTCGGCGAAATCTGCAGCGGTCTTGCGGGCGGAGGCGATCCGTCCGGCAAGTCGTCAGTTCCGCGCTGTCCAATCTGCGCAGGCTTGCCGGGCTCACTGCTGATTCCCGCTGCGCCCGCCGTCGACACGCCGAGCGCTTTCCTCGTTCAAAACCGATGCCTTGATGCGGCGGACCTCGGCTTCCTAGGTATTTCTCTTTTCTGGCCGCCGGGACGCGGCCCTCCACTCGACGCCTGATTTCTCCTTCGTGCTGCAACGTCTGACGCTCGGGGCAAGTCCGGGCTGTCCGTTCAGCGTGGGCGTCAACCAAATTCGTCGAGTTTTGGAAATGTCTGGCTCCGTCAAAGACCGCGTTCTCGCTGGTCGTAAGTTTCGTTGGTCCATCTCCGTCGCATGTCTCGTAGGCGCGCTTTCCGCGGCACAAACCCTGGGAATAGCACACGCCCAACAGGGCCCGACGCAATTGCCACCCGTCCCGATCGAACCGCCGGCGCGCCCGACGACGGCAGCCCCACAGCCGAGGGCACCGCAAACCAAGACGGCAAAGCGACGCGCGACTGCGCGTCCACCGGTGCAACAGGCTGCTGAGCAGCCACCGGCACCCGTGTTTACGCCACAGCAAGAGGCGATGCTGCCACCCGGGGTCGCAATCAATCCGAACCAGCCAATCGACTTCACCACCGCTGGCGCTGTGCAGGGCTATCGCGCATTGACGTCATCGAGCGCTACCAAAACCAACACGCCAATGGAACAGATCCCGCAAAACATCGGAGTGATACCGCGCAGCGTCATTAATGATCAGGTCGCAACCTCAGTCACCGACGCGATCACCAATGTTAGCAACGTTCAACCGGTCAACCCGCTCGTCATGGGCAATACCGACCTTTACCCCTTAAAGATCCGGGGCTTCGGCGCCGAGATGTGGCGCGACGGACTGAACGTCCCTTACCTGGCCGGGGACCGGGATGGCTTGGTCAACGTCGAGCGCATCGAGGTTCTGAAGGGACCGAACGCGATTTTGTACGGCGGTGGAGCCGGCGCGCCGATAGGTGGCGCTGTTAATATCATCTCGAAACTGCCAACCGACAAAGCCCGAAGCGAATACGGAATCACTTTCGGGAGCGAGAAATACTGGAATCCCTATTTCGACATCAACCAGCCGTTGAACGCGGAGAAAACCGTCTTGTTCCGGTTCACGGGTGAATATACCGGCAACAACAGTTTCATCGATGTGCTGGAGTCCAAGCGCTACAACCTCAATCCGACTCTCACGCTGACCAACAAGTCGGACACGACATTCACGATCCAAGGTTTCGTGTCGCGTCAACAGCAGCAAGCCTACCAGGGGCTGCCAGTGTATGGGACACTATTCGGAGATTTAAAGTTACCCAGAAATTTGTTCATCGGTCCGTCGGACATGCCGGACAGCTACTCCAAGTCTTCGGGTGTGACCTTTACGTTCGACCATCAGTTCGATTCGATCTGGTCTGCAAACGTCAAAGCGCGTTGGAGCCAATCGGAGTTCGACCAGTTCTCGCAGTCGATATTTGGTTCGGATTGCTGCGGTGGTTTTCCCTTGGCACCGTTCCCGCCCTTCTGGGGACCCAACAACTGGATTCCGCAAAATATCGATCTGTATCAACAGCAGAGGGAATTCACTATCAATCCAAACTTGCAGGCGAAGTTTGCAATCGGCCCAACTCGCAACACGCTGCTGATAGGCGCTGACTACAGCCGCGTTAAAGATCAGGGCTTCATGACTGGTGATACGCTGGGTGCTACTTGCGCTCTGACCGATCCGTTCTGTCCCAATCCGCTACCCCTGATCAACTTGAGTAACCCCTCGTTTCCGTATCCTTACAGCAAGCCGAGTCCTGCCGCGGGGATAGAGTATCTGCAGTATTTTAATTTCAACAACACCTACCTGACCAAAGGTGTATACGCGCAACTTCAGTCTACCCTTTATGACCGCGTGCACGTCCTTGTCGGCGGTCGACACGCAAATATCGATATCACCTATGACGAAATGGCCCCGCTTGCTCTGCCCGGCACATACATAACCGATCAGACCAAGTTCTTGCCGAGGACAGGTGTGGTCGTGGATTTGCTCCCGGGGATTTCGGCATTTGCAGGCTACAGCGAAGGCATGAAATGGGCCGGCTTTGTCCCCCTCGCGCAGCCGAAGCCTGAGTTCTCGAAGCAATACGAAGGTGGACTGAAGTTCAACTTCAACGGCGAGCTCTCAGGCACACTCACTGCTTTCAATATCGACCGCGAGAACGTCCCGCTTACGACAGGTCCGGGCCAGGCAATCTATACCGCGCAGCAATCGCGTGGATATGAGGCAGATGTTCTTTATCAGCCGAACCAGAACTGGAGCTTCCTTGGAAGCTACGCCTATACGGATGCCACCTATTCCGATCCGACTCGGTTCAATGGCATGACAGTGCCTGCCGGAAACCGCCTTGTGGCCGTCCCAACCTATTCGGGGCGGTTCTGGGCAAACTATAAGTTCGACCAAAGCGTCCTGCCTGGATGGAGCGTTGGCGCGGGCATCTACAAGGCGTCAAGCCAGTTCGTTGATCCAACCAACCTTTGGATCACGCAAGGCTACTACACTGTTGATGCCAAGATTGCCTATGAAGACGCGCGCTATCGGTTTGCGGTGACCGCCAAAAATCTGACAGGCGAAGAGTATTACACACCCTATGTCTGGTTTGGCGGTCAGGTGGCCCCAAGTGCGCCGAGAGCGTATTACGGGCAATTCGCGATCAAGTTCAATTAGGAGCGTCTGCGATGACAATTAGTCGCCGTTTCCTCAACAAGGGTGTAGCCAGCCTGCTGGCTACACCTCTTCTCAGCTCTGCAACGACATCGACGCACGCGCAGTCAGGAGTCTCTCAAGAGCCTGCAGTCGATCATGACATGTCGAAGATGCCGGCACACTGGGTCGGAAAGGAGCAGATCGCCTTCCTGATCTATCCGGACTTCACCGCCCTCGACATGGTGGGTCCTCATTACATGATGACGAGCCTGATGGGGGCCACAGTTCATCTCGTTGCAAAGACGAAAGATCCCGTCAGAAGCGACACCGGGCTGGTGTTCATTCCGTCGGCGACCTTTGAGGAATGCCCCAAGGACCTAGATATCATCTGCACACCCGGCGGGACGGCGGGGACTTTGGCAGCTATGCAAGACGACGCAACGCTCGCTTTCCTTAAGGATCGGGGAAGCCGATCGAAGTACGTCACTTCGGTTTGTACAGGCTCCTTGCTGCTTGGCGCGGCCGGGTTGCTCGAAGGATACAAGGCTACGTCACACTGGGTGACGACGGACCTTCTGTCCATTTTCGGCGCTATTCCCACCGAAGGGCGGGTCGTGAGCGACCGCAACCGGATCACGGGCGGAGGCGTAACAGCTGGCATCGATTTCGGTTTGTCCTTGGTGGGCAAACTCCGCGATCGGCAATATGCCGAAGGTGTCCAACTCATTGCCGAATATGCGCCGGAGCCACCTTACGATGCTGGCACTCCGAAACGTGCACCTGCAGAGGTAACCGCATTGGTGCGTGGCATGTTTCCGACCTTCGTGAAGAATGCTGACGCTGTCGGGCGTGCTGCCTTCGCCAGAGCAAAGCAACTGTAGTCGATAATGAAGCGGCATCGACATGAAGCGAAGCAGTCGCCACGTGTGACCTCACGCGTAGCAGACCGGCGGCTTCCTTCGGTAGCGATGCCATCTTGGGTGTCAGGCCCCAAGCCTGCACGAGCAGACGAGGTCCTTCACCCTTCAGAAGTTTCGACTGCGCTCCCGACAAATGACGCAAGTCATGGTTTGCGGAGTCAAGAGATTGACGTTTCGCCAGCCGATCGCGGTGAGTTTCCGCGGTATAAGGCTGATGCACGTTCGTGGCGTCTGCCACTTTGCTTGCTTTTGTCCATCTTCGCCCACGGCGCCGCGTTTTCGTACGTACTAATCCAGTTCAATCAATCTATTGGTTCTGGTGGTCAGAGCCTTGAGGCGATCAGTGTCGAGATTGTCGACGCGGTGGCGCTTGAAAGCGTCGAAGTCAATCCTGCCGTACAAGCCAGCGGTGCTGCTCAGTCTGTCTCTTCCAGGGTCGGTGCTGAAGCGCCGGTGGATCAGGTGGAGGTCCAGCAGCAGACCGAAAGCAACAAAGCCCTTCCGTCTGCAATGGAAGAGGCGCTGGTTAGGCCTGACAATCAAGCTTCGCCCGAAGCTGAACTTCGCGCAGCTGAAAACGTGACTGACAATCAGAACCTGGTCGTAGCGGAACGGGAAGCGCCGCCAACCCCACAGGACCAGCGGCGTGCAGAGGACGTAGAGCAGGTAGAGGAGGAAGGGCGCGCTAAAGTTCGCCAAGAGGCGCAGGACGCACAGATGGCCGGCCAGACCGCATCGCGCTCCCTCGAAGCGAGCGAGGCGGGATTAGCAGCCGCCCAAGCAACAAAAGGTCAGGCGGCCCAATACGCTATGCTGGTCCGGGCGACGTTGGGGACCGCACATCCAACCCATCTTGGCAAACGCGGGCGGGTGATCGTCAAATTTGTCATCGACAAAGCAGGGGCGGTCTCCAGCGCGATCGTGACCGCGTCGAGCGGAAACGCAGATTTGGACGAAGCGACATTGTCGTCACTGCGGAAAACATCGTTTCCCAAACCGCCTCGCGAAATGTCCGAAAGTCAGCGCCAGTTCATGGTACCGTTCGATTTCAAATAGGTCGTTGTACATCGCGTCGGCGATGGCTCAGCTTGTCGGACTTCACCGACCGGAACTAGGCCATGGAAAACGTACTAAGGACAATAGTCGCGCCTATCGCAATTGTCCTTGCGGTTCAGACAGTCACCGCGTTTGCCACGTGCGCTCACGGCTACAACCGCAAGAACGTACATATCGAGCACCCTTGGACGCCGGCGAAGCCGACGGCACCGAATGCCGATGTAGTTATCTTTATGACAATAAAAAATTCCAGCCGCAGTGCGGATCGCTTGCAAAGGGTCGAAAGCCGTGAAGCTGCTCGCGTCGAGATTCACGGCGCATCAGGCGAGATCTCTGAGCGAGGACTAGTGATACCTCCCGGCGTGAACATCGCCATGAAACCTAATGGCGCGCACCTTCGACTGATCGGACTAAAGAAGGATTTGATCCCTTACGATACGATTGCCGTGGAGCTGATATTCGAAAGGGCAGGCCGGATTCGGATCGATATTATCGTCGACGAATTGCCGATGTAGCGGTCAAGACAAGAGTAGTTTCCAGCGAATTGGCTTCGTAGCATTCGACGCATTTGATCGCTGATTCACTCAGGCAACGAATCTGGAGTGACGGCCATGATGGGCGAGCGACGGGCCAATCAGGAAGCGCTGTTCTACGCGTTTTCCCTCGAACGGCATGGCCACACCGCGGATTGATGTCGCGGCGCTGACAGGCATCACTACACATGCTAACGCGACACGGCTGCTCGCAAATCCGCTGCATGACGCTACTCGGTTCGGACTGGACGCTCTTTCCCTGCAGCCCGCGGTCACGGCGGCGCTCGCCACGCGCCAGAGCTACGAAGACCTCTACCGGTTGCCTAGCCTAGTCGAAACGACGAAGCTCTTGCAGGAAACACTCGCGGTACAATCAGCTGCGGATTGGTGACACAGGCCGACGATCTCTACGCGCGCGTCGAAATGCAGCGCATCCTGAGAGCAATCGAAAGGATTGTTTAATCGAGCACAGGGGCACTGTGTGGCAGCGATTGTCACACGTCTCAGCGACAGTGATATCGCGCTTCGATTATTCGCTTGCGCCGTTTGCTGAGTAAGCTCGACTAACGCGCAAAACCGGCAATTTCAATTGGCCGTCGAGCGAGATCGAAGAACCATGCGACAACCCCCGAATGGCCACGGAGAGATTTTTGCGTGAAATTCACGCGAGATAACGCGAGAAAACGTCTCTCCCGATAATTGATCCTCATCCGAAGGCGCGGAAGCCGCGGAAAATCGGACGAAATTCGCACTTCGGAATTTCGAAATAGTCGTTTAATATCAATAGCTTGATGCGTGGCGCGCCGGAAGGGATTCGAACCCCTGACCCCCAGATTCGAAGTCTGGTGCTCTATCCAGCTGAGCTACCGGCGCAGGAAACGGATCGCGGCCGGACACTGCTACTCGAACCGGTTCGACGCAACCCCATCCCTGAAAATTCGAAGATTTCGCGGGAGAAATCTGCATGACCTCGCAGTCCTGAAAGCGGATCGGGGATCGGCTGCTGAAAGCGGACGCCCGCGAATCAGGCTGCTGAACCGCCGCGTTTCGGACCGCCCAAAAAGCTGCCGTGGACATCCCTGCCCATTTTGAGGCCATGAAAACGGCAAGTTGCCGGTTGGGTCAGAGCACAACGACAGGTATCTTGCCGTAGAAGACAGCGCTGCGGCTGGTCCAGCTCCAAAGCCGATAAACTCCGACTTGTCGCGGATAACACCCGTACGCGTGGTATCTCTCACAGAAACCTTAGGGAACCGCAGAGACCCCAGCGGGTTATGCGTCGACCACACTTATGAACCTGACTGGAATGCATTGTGATGACAGGCGGTTGCTGCTCCGGCAGGCGACCGCCGACAACCACCGATCCGTCGAGGATGCAGCGGGCGACACTGCGACCGAGGTGGGTTACCGGCATTATGTCGCGGGTCTGTTCGCGTTTCGCGCTCCTGTGGAAGCCGCATTGCGCGCCTGCGCCTGGCCGCAAGCCCTCGGCCCCTGGCGACCGCTGCTTATTTCCGAGCCCTTGATGCTCGACCTCGCCGACCTCGAGCAAGCGCGTCCTGAAATCGATCCTGCGCCCCGTGTGTCAAACAACATATCGGACTTGCTCGGTCTCCTCTACGTTCTGGAGGGGTCTTCGCTCGGCGCCCGCGTCATCTTTCGACAGGTGCGGGAACTCGGTTATCACGACAACTTCGGCGCCCGGCACCTCTCGGCGCAAACCGGAGCAACACAGAACTGGAAAGCCTTCCTGACGCTGCTGAAACACGCACCAGGCTTCGACCTCGATCGAGCCGTGCGAGCCGCGAATGCGACTTTCCTCGGAGCAGCGAATGCATTCAGACGAGCGCGCGCCGTTCGCACCTGATCAGGTCGACCTCACCAACTGCGATCGCGAGCCGATCCACATTCCTGGCAGAGTGCAGCCGCACGGCGTCCTGCTCGCCTGCGATACCGACCTGTCCGTCGTGCGGCGGCATTCGTTGAATGCCGCCGACATCCTCGGATTGCCCGGTGGGGAGATCAACGGCCGGAAACTCGATGAATTGATCGGCGGAGACGCTACGCACGATCTGCGAAACGCCTTGTTGCGATCGGTCGACCCTGCGCGTCCGGGCCTCTCGCTCGGGATGCGCATGCCAGGCAACGGCCGAGCCTTCAATGTCGCAGTGCATCAGTTCAAAGGCAATGTGATTGTCGAATTCGAACCGGCCGAAGCCGGCGCCAGCAGCTCCCCGCTCGAAGTCGCGCGGGCGCTGATCGCTCGGCTGAATCAGATCCACAAGGTCGAGGACCTGTGCAACCGCACCGTCCGTTTCCTGCGCAGCGCGCTCGGATATGACCGGGTCATGATCTACCGGTTCGCACACGATGGGTCCGGGCAGGTCATGAGCGAGGCCAAGTCGCCGCAGCTCGAAACCTTCCTTGGTCTGAATTTTCCCGCGAGTGACATCCCCCGCCAGGCGCGCGAACTCTATCTGCGCAATACGATCCGTGTCATTCCGGATTCCAGCGGCGCCTTTGTCGAAATCGATCCGGTGATCGACGCCTCGGGTAATCCTCTCGACCTCTCATTTGCTACGCTGCGCAGCGTGTCGCCGATCCATTGCGAATATCTGCGCAACATGGGCGTCGCGGCCTCAATGTCGATTTCCACCGTCGTATCCGGCCGGCTTTGGGGCCTGATCGCCTGCCATCACTATGCACCGCGAACGCTGCCGATGCCGGCTCGCATCGCCGCGGAGCTGTTCGGCGACTTCTTCTCCCTGCATCTTCAGGCAATGCTGCGAAAGCAGAGCCTCGACAATGCGACGCAGGCGCGCCGCGGACTCGACAGCTTGCTGCGCAACGTGGCGCATCACACCGATCTTGCGCGCTTCCTGCGCGAGAGCGTCTGCGATTTTGGTGGGTTGATGCCTTGCGACGGTGTCGGCCTGTGGATGAACGGCCGCTGGACGGCGAATGGATCCGTGCCACCGGACGAGGCGATTCCGACGCTTGCGCGCTTCGTGAGTTCGGTGGCCGACGGTCAGGTTTGGGCTACCCATTCGCTGGCGGAAAGCCTGCATCAGGCTGGCGATTATCAAGCGGCGGCTTCGGGTGTCCTCGCGATCCCGCTGTCGCACACACCACGCGATTATCTGTTCCTGTTCCGCAAGGAAGTGATCCAGACCATCAACTGGGCCGGAAATCCGGAGATGAAGTATCAGACCGGCCCGCATGGCGACCGGCTGACGCCACGCCAGAGCTTTGCGATCTGGAAGCAGACCGTCGAGCGGCAATCGCGTCCCTGGACCCAGGCCGATCTCGACATCGCGGAAGCAACCCGTACGGCCTTGCTGGAAGTGCTGATGCGGCACAGCGAGTTGCTCTCGGACGAACGCCGCAAGGCGGACCTGCGGCAGCGCATGCTGAACGAGGAGCTCAACCACAGGGTCAAGAACATCCTGTCGCTGATCAAATCCCTTGTCTCGCATCCGGTGGACGAAGGTCGCGATCTGCAAGACTACATCGTCTCATTGCAGGGCCGAATCCACGCCTTGTCGCATGCGCACGATCAGATCATTCGCGGCGACGGCGGAGGCGCATTGCGTGATCTCGTCGAAGCTGAATTGTCGCCGTATGTGCAACACGGTACCAACATCACTGTCGAGGGGCCGCCGGTCGGGCTCGATTCCCGCGCCTTCTCGGTCATGGCGCTTGTGCTTCACGAGCTGGCGACCAACGCCGCCAAATACGGCTCGCTGTCGAGGACCAGCGGCAAGCTTCACGTATCGTGGCAGCGGATCGACAACGAGGGCTGCGAGATCATGTGGACCGAGAGCGGCGGGCCGCCGGTTCGGCCGCCGCGGTCGCAAGGGTTCGGCTCGGTTCTGATCAACCGCAGCATTCCGTATGACCTCGGAGGCGAAAGCGATATTTCGTTCGACACGGGCGGGGTAAGAGCGCGATTCTTCATTCCGGACAAATACATCACGCACGCGCTGAAATCGGAGAAGAGTAGCGCGGCCGTGGAGCCTCGCGATACGGAGGCGCGGCTGGACGGGCTGAAGATCCTCCTCGTCGAAGATCAACTCGTGATCGCGATGGATGCGGAGATGATGCTGGCTGGCAAGGGCGCGAGTACCATCGAGACCGCTGCCTCGTCGGGCGAGGCGCTGCGCAAGCTTGCGCATTTCACGCCGGACGCCGCGGTGCTCGACGTCAATTTGGGAACCGAGACCTCGCTCCCCGTCGCCGAGGAATTGGCGCGACGATCCATCCCCTTCGTGTTCGCCACTGGCTATGGCGACAATATCATGGTGCCGCAATCATTCGCGGCACCGACGATCCGCAAGCCCTATGACGAGTTCACGCTGGCTCGCGCCCTCAACACCGCGCTCGACCGCGATCGCGACAAGCCGGAGCGTTGAAGACGGGACAGGAGGGCGACGTTTAGCCGATCGCCGGAATGCCGATCATCGCCTCTTCGAGCTTTTCCTCGATGGTCAGCGGCTTCGGCTCGCTCGCGAGCGCCTTCTTGTTGATCTTGCGCTTGGCGATATCGTTCAACGTCTTGTCGGTTTCTTTTTCTTCCTTGAGGCTCTCGAACAGGAGCTGCGCGACTTCGGTATAGCCGAGCAGCTTTGCCCACGACGTCAGCGTGCCGTAGCGCGTGATCTCGTAATGTTCGACTGCCTGGGCCGCCGCAATCAGCGCCGCATTGAGGACGAGCTTGCTGCCGACATCGCCGGCGATTTCGTTCGCCTCGCCGATGATGCCGTCGATCGCCGGACACTTATGCGCCTGCGGGGTGCGCTTGATCTTCTTGAAGACGCGGTCGAGTCGTTTGATCTGAGCCTTGGTCTGACGCAGATGCTTCTGAAACGCGC